>Ga0302134_10000158_pt1 | contig 25174 bp, 24 predicted proteins | sample CB9_SCM_MG_FD_203123 | JGI IMG/M metagenome (GOLD analysis project Ga0302134, IMG submission 203123) | Marine microbial communities from Western Arctic Ocean, Canada - CB9_SCM | ecosystem: Environmental > Aquatic > Marine > Oceanic | place: Canada: Western Arctic Ocean | collected 2017-09-19
AATGAGTATCGAGCAGCAACGCTTGTACACAGAGTATGTGACTAAGTCTCTGGAGGCGCGTGAGGCTGAGGAGGCATTTTTTGCCGCGGCGGAGATTGAGACAACCAGTGATTCAAAGGTTGCGGATACCCTGCGTGATATCCGTGGGATACTACAGGATCAGAAATACCGTCTGTCCGGTAGCGAGGCCGTTCTGCTGGCTAGCATGAGTAAGTTGCTTGAAGGTGACGAGTATCTCGATACCAAACGACTGAACATTCTGCTGCACAGCTTTGATCGCAAGCCTTCGAACACGACTAAGATCGTGGATACTCTGGACAAGAAATCTTTGATGGAAACCAGGAGCGACGGCTTGCATTCGCACAAGACCTTCCGTCTGAGCCGCAGAGGGGAAGACCAAGTGAGTGATCTACTTGCCCAGCTAAACAGATCGACTGGTAGTGACCGGTTGGCTGTGGTTGATTAGTAGAGGCTAAGTTTTAACTTAGTCCCTACTAGAATATTAGGAGGTCTCTAAAAAGTTCCTTAGCAGCTGTAGCCCATTGTGTTGACTTTTTTCCGGGTGGAATTGAGTCGCGATCAGGTTGCCACGGGTAACGGCGGCGGCAAATTGGAGTGCATAATCACAGGTTGCTGCGATGTCTTTCTGATTGGCTGGCTCCGGGTAGTAGGAGTGCACGAAGTAGAAAAATGGATCTTCTGGCATGTCCTTCCATATCGGATGACTCGGATCAGACAGGGTGAGGGAGTTCCATCCCATGTGTGGGATTTTCAGGCCTACATCTGGAAAACGCTTAACGGTGCCGGGCAGAATAGCAAGGCCTTCGGTCTCGGGTGACTCTTCTCCGTTTTCAAAAATGAGCTGATAGCCTACGCAGATACCTAGGTAAGGTTTGTCGTCAGCGGCCCACTTTCGGATGGGGTCAAACATACCCTGTTTCTTTAGGTTGGCGGCGCAGTCACCAAACTCTCCCTGGCCAGGGACAACGAGATGGGTAATGTCCTCCATTTCCTCCGGGGTTGTGATCAAAGCCACGTCCGCACCGATGGCGAGAAAGGCATTCTCCACACTGCGGATATTACCGCGTCCGTAATCGACAATACCAACTTTCATGGGGTAGATATAGAATACTTAAATTATAACTGACTTACTAAACTAATTACTACGTAACTAGAGAGCCTCCTTGGTGCTCGGGATACCGGTTTCACGTGGATCAATTTCCACGGCTTGGCGGAGAGCGCGTGCGAGGGCTTTGAAAATAGACTCTGAGATGTGGTGACCATCACGTCCGTAGAGTAGCTCAACGTGGATGTTGGCACGTAGATTGTTGGTGATGGCACGACAGAATTCTTCGGTCAGTGTAAACGGGAAATTGGGGGCGTCCGGAGTGGAAGTGGGGGCACGAAATTCGAGGTGGGGTCGGTTACTGAGGTCCACTACGCAGCGGCTCAGAGTCTCGTCCATGGGAAGGTAGGCCATGCCGTAGCGGCGGATGCCTTTTTTGTCGCCAAGTGCCTCGCGGATGCAGTCGCCAATCACAATACCGGTGTCCTCGACAGTGTGGTGCGCATCAACTTCGATGTCTCCCACGGTTTTGATAGTGAGGTCGATCAAGCTATGTTTACTCAACAGGGTGAGCATGTGATCGAAGAAAGGGACGCCAGTGGAGATCTCCGATGTACCAGTGCCGTCGAGGTTGATCGAGACGCTGATGGATGTTTCCGCTGTTTTGCGATCTTGGCTTGCCGTGCGTGAATTCATAGTTACTGAGGCCGAGATTGCCCGTAAGGGCGCTAGTTTGCAATGGCAATCTTGCCATTCAGTAGTATCAATCTTGTCATTCAATAGCATCAATCTTGTCATTCAATAGCATCAATACTGCTATTCAATAACGAGCTGGTTGTTGGCTACTTGCGTTTTCTTCTACCCTTACCTTGCTTCTTTGCCTCTACTTACTTAGCAGCTTCCTCAGCTTTGGCCTTTTCCAGCCACTCCTGTTCGGCGCGCTCTTTGGCTGCTTTTTCATCGGCGGCTTTAGTCACTTGTTTTTCCTTCAGTTGCTTAGCTAGTGGTGCTGTGTATTTCTCGGGGAGCTGCATTGACTGCAGCTGCTTGATGAAATTGGCAGCATCTTCAAGGTTACCTTTCGCGAGGGATGACCATGCACTACGAAAAACGGGGCCAGCAAGTTCTTCTTCTTTCGAGCTGTTCCCCGCTCCAAGTCCTTTAAGGCTGTTTTCTACGCTACGTAGGTTGTAATCGAGTGATTTTTTGTGGTATGGGTCAATGGTAAGCCATTGCGTATGCAATTCCTTTTCCTCTTTTTCGATGAGCATTTCGTAGGCTTTTAAATTTTCGGCGAGGACTACCACTGTACGTTCGCGATCACCGTCTTCTAGGCTTGCGATAACTGATTTGCGTTTGGCTTCGCGAGCCTCTAGAGTGCTGATGTAGTTATTGAGTTGGGGTCTATATGCTTGAAGGATACGCCCAGCTATCGTCGTGCTGTTTTTGTAAGCGGTCGATTTTGCATAGTCGTTTTTGAGAGTTTCCCACTTTCTGAGGGCTTTTTGACTGTTTCCGCTGGAAGCGAACCTTTTCATGTCAAGCAGCAGCATACGTGCATGGATGTCGTAAGTGTTAGCTTCCATATCCGATGCTGAAATAAGCTGACCACCTAGTTTGATTCCGCCTTTAGATATCGTTTGGTGTTCTTTTTCGAGAGTATTGATAATGGCCGTTACCGTTTTGGCGTTATTCGATTTTGGATACTTGGAAAGAAAATCCCGTGCGGTTTTGATGCGGTTGGCATAGGCTTTAATGGACAGTCGGTCAGGTGTTGGAACCAATGCCTTAACCTGATTGAGCGCCCTTGCGTCTTTGGCCTCCTTGATGATTTTATCCACCTGGTCTTTAGGGATGCGGCGCTCGTCCGTGATGGACTTAGTGACATAGACCTCAATGAGGTAACTTTTGTCGTCCTGCGTGAGGACTTTACCTTCGTATTTCACCCCCGTTTTAAGAACGATAGTGTCTGCTGTTAGGTTTGGGGAGGCGACTGCTGTGATCAGGAGCAAGTAGTGACGTAGTTTCATATTGTGTAGTGGGGACTGTGTTTAGTAGTGGTTTGGTGAGAGTGAGGTCTTTTGAGGGATATGTAGATTCAGGGATTACTTGAGTAGCGTTTCCAGTTCGGCGACTGTAGATGCTGTGCCGATGACTTTTCCACGTAAGACGACAGTGGCAGAGCCTCCGGGTAATTTGCCTGCATCTGCTCCAAGCTCAGGATAGGATCCTTTTTCAGTAACAGAAATAATTTGGCATTGGCTTTTGCAGGCAGCGAGCCTGAGCTCAGACGTTGCGGGTGTTTTTATATAGACTCTTTTTAGATTTAAAATGGAGTCTACGGTTAGGAAGTCGATGCTGGCGATGGGGGCGGTGGATGCGCTGCGTAAGAGGATGCTTTCGAGGCTGTTTTTTTGAGCTGTGATGGTTTCGTCCGTAGCTCGGAGGGTAAGGCGATACGCATTGGAGTATGCAATGGACCACGTGCTGATGTTGTTGAGTGCGTGAAGGGTATAGATGACTTCGGTTTTATAGGTTTGAGGGTAGTTAGTTCCGTCATACTCCTTGATGAGATGTGTACTGGAATCCGAAAGTAATGAATTCATTTGCGTATGAATCTCATGGGCCCACTGCAGCCAATCGGGGTTGAGCGTGACCTCATGTAGGTCAAGGGCAGCTTGACAGACTAGGGCATAGTCGGAGCCAGTAGCGGGCATGAGGTTCAGAGTGCCGTTAAATCTTGCGTGGTGAAGTTTACCTGAGTCACCGAGGAAGTTTTCGCGAACGAAGGCGAGAGTGCTTTGTGCTTTCTTCAAGTGTTTCTCATCACTTGTAGCTCTGTATCCGGCGATACACGCGCCCGCATACAAAGCGGATGAACCGGATGTAGAGAGCTTCTCCACAAATGGTTTGTATGGCTTCTCTGTGCGTAGTTTGGCGAGCTTTTTGGTGATGGATTCCAGTTTAAGCTGAAGAGCGGATGGATCCAATGATGTTTGGGCCGCGAGTTCTTCGAGTGATACTTTCCATGTCAGTGTATTTTTTCTGAAATACGAGCGATCCGGGTCGTCGACCAGAGGGATATTCCCCAGCCCCTTGAGACCAAATGCAAGGGTGCAAATTCGCGATTCATCCTCTGTCAGAGCGGCTTCGATTTCTTCGATCGTCCAGATGCACGGGTTTTCTAGCACCTGATTCGATGCGTGAATTATACCGAGTAAGTGCCCACCCTCAGGTAGGACTAGGTGTTTTTGTGTATAGGTCGAAATTGAATCCGCTGCCTTGAGATAACGAGCGTCGCCGGTAGCCTTATAGAGTCCGTAGAGAGCCTTCATGGAGTGCGCTTGGGCGCCGAGTGTCTTAGTGAATTGTGGAAGTGCGCTTGTTGTCTTCTGGGTACCTGCATAAACGCCACCATCAAGTGGATCGATGAGGCCACGGACGAGAAAGTGATCGGCTGCAAGTATTGCGGTTTTTGTATATCGCTTTTTTTGCGTTTCTGAAGAATCTGGATGGTAGGATGCTTGGATAAGAAGGTTTATGTAGCGTGCAGGGGAAAGGTTGCCAATGCCGTCGATGGACCCCGATGTAGGATCGAAAAGTGACGCAGCTTGCCTAACGGATCTCAGAGTCAGTCCCGTTGTATCCTCAGTAAGGGGCTCAGGCACAGTCGACTCCATACGCCGGGTAAAGTCGTCTCTACTGTTTTTCAGCACGTAGTCTGGATCATCACGCCAGACTTGATAGACGGTGTTACTCATACGTGAAATAAGTCCATCGATATCCCTGCTTGAGCGTGGGCCGACCGGACTCCAAGAGATTGGTTTGCCTTCATAGGAAAACCAGATCAGCAGAGGCGTGGCAACAGGAGATCTTGATTGTATGCATAGCATTGCGGCAAAGAACTCGAGATCTGGATGGATGTTACTATCGATCAGCACATTAACATGATGCTCATTGAGTAGTGTGCAGGTTGAGGGAGACTTGTTGATTTGTTTTAAGATTTCCAAGGTATTGGCATCCGTGCCGGATCCAATCAGGGCGAATATCGTTTTTCTCTCGCTTGAGGCGCGAGAAAACAAATTTCTGTCCCAGCCCTGCCAGTGGACTGGTGAGTCACCTTGGCTGGCTATAAATGAACTCTCGGTCTTACTAAGCGAGTTTTGATGAAGTTCAGCGACATAGATAGCCTGAGTTTCGGTTGTTGCCGTGGGTTCTTCCTTGGGGCGACAGGAATTGAATGTCACCGGGAGAGCAATAGCAGCAGTTGCAATTACGAGCAGGCGAGGGGGTAGAATAAAGGGGCGTGTGTTCATCGTATCAGGAATTGCAAACTATTCTGGGGCATTCTAATTTGATCTTGGGAAGATGCACCAAAAAAAACGAATAGTTGAGAATAGTAAATACTACGTAATATATGTGTTCTAGTTGAGAAAATGCTTTTGTCGCGCTCATGTGTCGCTAGTCTGATGCAGAGTTTGCCAAAATCGTGATTACTATTACCGTATCTAGCCAAAAAGGGGGAGTGGGGAAAACCACAGTATCGATCAATCTTGCCCATGCCTTTGCAAGAGCAGGGAAGCGCACGTTGCTCGTGGATGCTGACCCTCAGGGATCTGTGGGCTTGTCTCTGACTCGCCAGTCGCGGACGTTGAATGGTTTCTATGATGCCATCGCCGATCCTAATTTTCCTCTGCAGCAGTTGATCGTTCCAACGCGCCTTGAGACCCTGAGTATTGTCCCTGCCGGGCAATGTAGCGATTATGAGCTAGGAGGAGGATCTATGGGTGTATCACTGCACCGAGTTCGCACCTTTTTTAAGATGGCGGAATCCCAAGGCTACGATATTTGCATTATCGATACAGCCGCTGGCCTGTTTGGAGTGACGGCTGATGTTCTTTCTGCCTGTGACTCAGTGGTCGTACCGCAGCAAGCCGAGCCGCTTGGGGTGCGCTCCGTAACTAAAATGCTGGAAGCACTGACCAGAATGAGAGTTGTGAACCCTCGTCTGAATGTATTGGGAGTTGTGATGACAATGGTTCAAAACCGCCTCGCTGAGAGCCTGGAGGCTGTGCAAGCGCTACGTAATCTATTACCCCAGAGAATGGTGATGCGGAATGTCATTCCTCGAGATGACCTCTTCGTCCGTGCTAGCGCCAAGGGTTTGCCCGTTGGTGTTATGGAGGAAGGTGCTGGCGTGCTGGCCGTTTTCGATAGTTTGCGTTTGGAAATTGAGGCTAAATTAGAAGCTTACCCCCACTAATTGAGAACAATGGACCTTGTGCAATCATGGCTGGATGCGAAGGAGGTTCGCCGTATGGCGGATAGTCTGATGGCACCTCCACCAGAGGTGGGTAAATCCGCTTTGGATGCTGGCTATGGAGATGATTTTGAAGGGTTTGCCGAATCGGTTAGTAATGAAGTGGCCGCATCGTCTTCTCGGTCACCCGTGCCTCGACCCGATGGCCGTCCTCACGCCCAGAAGCAGTTTGTCAAACCTACTGCTCCGCCAACTCCTAACGAAGAGCCACAGCGAGCTGCAGTAGGTAATGCTCTTGCTGATGCAAGACGAGTTGCCGAAGATAGCGGTATGTTGCAATCAGGTCATGCCAACTCCGATGCTCGCGACATTAGTAATCCAGTTGAATCTTCCCACCCGGTATCGGTGGCGCCTCCGCAGCACAATTCTCCTTTCAAGGTTTCAGCCGACCAACATCGTGGTGATACCGATCCAGTTGCACGACAACTCAGCCCTGCAGTGGGGCCTTCTGATGCCCAAGTAACACCATCGGACTTGATTTACTCAGATCAGTCTGGAGACAGGGAGGAACCTACCACTCCACAGAGTCAACCTACGGAGCACTCGTTCCAACCCGAGAGTGAGGTTGAGCCTTCTGGAGCTCAATATTCTCCTGCTCAACAGGTGCCAGCTGAGCCGATCGCACCTTCTCCTCCAGAGATAGAGGACACTCATAAGCCGGTGAACACTGATCGTGCGGTTGCACGCAGCCCGTTTCTATCCAGACTGCAGCAATTTAGTTCTATTCTCCGTCGTGACCTCAATGCCAAGGCTATGTTTCTCATTGATAACGAAGGCCAAGTCCTTCTCGACGAGGTTGAAAACCCCAAGCTCATTCAGGTGGCGCGGACATTGGCCAATGCCTCCTACCGTGCTAGCCGGCAGACAGTAGGCGCGGCCGCCGTGGGGAATCTCCATGTTAAAATTGGTGCTAGCGCTACCCTGGAAGTCGTTCCTGTGGAAAGCAGCTATGGTCTTCTTATCCTGGGTGCGATCTTTCCCGCTCCCCTTGGGGCGGAGCGCGTGATGCAGGTTGCGGAACTGCTCTACAAGACCGTTGAGCCAAGCTCCTAGGAAAACTAGCCCCTCTGTAGGAAATTCATCGCGCTCTTCTAGCTCGCCAAGTGCCGTCCTGTGTGGTTTTCATGGCGACAGGCGACGCCTTTTGATTAACCTCAGACCACCACATTAACCATTAACGACTATGTATTCAGATTCATATAAAAACAAGCTTCGGGGAGTCCTTACCGAAATTGATGAAGCTGGACTGTATAAACACGAACGTAAGCTGGCCTCCACTCAGAACCCATCCGTAACTCTGGATGATGGTAAGGAAGTGATCATCATGTGTGCTAATAACTACCTCGGCCTGGCTGATAATCCCGAGGTGATGAAAGCGGCTGAAGACGCCATTAAAAAATGGGGCTTTGGGATGGCATCAGTTCGTTTCATCTGTGGAACTCAAACTTTGCACAAGGAGCTTGAGGCTCGTATCGCTAACTTTCTTGGAACCGAAGATACAATTCTCTACACCTCGTGCTTTGATGCAAATGGTGGGCTTTTCGAAGTTTTATTAGGACCTGATGATGCCATCATTTCAGATCAACTAAACCATGCTTCGATTATTGATGGCGTAAGGCTCTGTAAAGCAAAACGCTACCGTTACTCTAACAATGGTATGGCGGATCTTGAAGCTCAGCTGAAACAGGCGGATGCTGATGGAGTGGGTCAAAAACTCATCGCCACTGATGGGGTGTTTTCTATGGATGGTGTCATTGCTGATCTCAAAGGCGTCTGCGATCTTGCAGAGAAATACAACGCTCTTGTGATGGTCGATGACTCCCACGCCTCTGGCTTCATGGGTAAAACCGGGCGAGGCACACCCGAGTATCATAACGTCATGGATCGCGTAGACATCGTTACCTCCACCTTTGGTAAGGCGCTTGGTGGCGCGTCAGGCGGCTTTACCTCTGGTAAAAAGGAAATCATCGACCTGCTCCGTCAACGAAGCCGACCCTACCTGTTCTCAAACAGCGTGGCTCCTGCCATTGTCGCAGCCACGATTAAAGTTCTCGATATGCTGGAGGCCTCCACCGAGTTGCGAGACCGCCTTGAGGAAAACACCACATACTTCCGTAGTGCGATGCAGCAGACTGGTTTTACTATTTCTGGTAAAGATCACCCCATCACTCCGGTGATGTTAGGGGATGCTGCACTGTCGCAAAAGTTTGCCAATAAGCTACTCGATCACGGAGTCTACGCAGTCGGTTTCTTCTTCCCCGTAGTCCCCCGCGACAAGGCACGTATCCGCACCCAGATTTCCGCCGCCCATACTCGTGAGCAACTCGATAAAGCAATCGATGCCTTCGTAGCCGTCAAGCGTGAACTTGGTATCTAACGGTCCACTATTTTCTTATGCCGGTTTTTGATCATCTGGACTTTTGGAGAGATGATCATGCTCGTACTGGAGCAGAGAATATGGCTGTCGATCAACTCCTGATGGAGAGGATCGGGGCTTATCCAATGTTGCGGATTTATCGCTGGAGAGAGCCGACGGTTACTTTTGGTTATTTTCTTACATTGCAAGATGCTCAGGATGCTTTCCCTGAATGTTCTACAAGACCGTTGACCTATGTTCGTCGCTGGACGGGTGGAGGTATTGTGGATCACAGAATTGATGTTACTTACACCTTGGTCATACCTAGATCACATGCATTGTCGGTTGAGCGAGGGGCCGAAAGCTATCGACTCATTCATCAGGCGCTGGCGGATGCTTTTAAAAAATTAGGTGAACATGTAAGAATCACAGCCATTGACGAAGGTGACGGTGGTTTGGCGTGTTTTACCAATCCAGTGGCCTACGATTTAACCAATACAATGGGTAAAAAACTGGCTGGAGCAGGCCAGCGACGATCCCGTTACGGGTTGCTTCACCAAGGAAGTCTTGTTACGGGAGTAGATGCAGAAAAATTAGGTTCTGAACTGGCTTCATGCCTTGCCCCCAATGTACACAACTGGTTACCGGAAAAATATTTTGCGGAAAAAGACTTCGATCAGGACGTTGCAACGCTGGCAGCAGATCGTTATGCCACGGATGCTTGGCTGCGTAAAAAGTAGAGCCATTCGGGCCTGATAGAGTTCAATTACTCCATTCCTGAATTGTCCGCCGGTTCGGGAGCTGCGTCGCCGTCGGAGGGTGAGTCACCTTCAGGTTTTTTTGCTGCTTTACTCTCTGCTTTTTCCCCACCCATTAATTTGGCAGGGAGGAAGTCGCCTGTCCTCATGTTATGGCGTAAAGTCATGCCTGCAAAAATGGCTGCGAGAACGAGGATGAAAACAAAGAGTGTTTTAAATGCGCCGCCGCTTTCCTGAACCTTGGGTTGAGAGAGATGAGCGTGAGAAGCGCGTGGCGAGTAAGTGGTGGCTGAGCGCTGCTCATTGCCGTCATCACTTACCGGAGGAAGTTTCTTTTTCTGGTGTGTTGTAAACTCTTCATCGGCAAGCTTTTCAAGCTCATCATCGGAGAGTTGAAATTTTACCGGCACATCACCAACGAGCACTTCCATACCATCGAAGAGGTCGATGGCCTGCATCAAGGTATCTTCTTGTTTGATGCCGTTAGTCGATCCCATATCGCGGAGGACGTATCCTCCCTCGACCCGTTCCATCACGCAGTGGTTTGTGGAGGCGGAGCCACACTCCATGATGATGTCATTATCACCTCCACGACCGATCTTGATGACTTTGCGCTCGAGTTTGAATCGATAAGGTTGCGGAGTTTTTCCTGGTTCGGAGATGGTGACTCTAGGCATGTTAGGTGCTGTGGGTAAGTGGGTGAATCTATTTGTTATTAAACTCAGAGTTTAATCCCTGACTCCCTGAAGGTAAACTATTCATAGATGAATCAAGGTCTGTTGGCAATGGGTTATTCTACCCGATTACCTACGATTCAGTCACGGGAGTATTTCAATGAGCTACATTTTTAATCAGTAGTTTTTAGTAGCTTGAGCTTAGTGACACGTCCAGTGGCATTCCAGTCTTGGACATAAAGGTTGCCGTTTTTGTCGAAGCTTAATCCGTGAGGGGCTGTAAAGATGCCGGGTTTCTGGTCGGTAGCCGGAACCCTGAAATTAGCCCACTGCTTTTTGTTGGGGTTGTCACCCACGACAGAAACGACCTTGCCTTCCTTGTTGACGATGGCGACGCGAGCCTCAAGCTCGGCAATCGCGACGTGATTACCGTGAAACGAAATGGCACATGGTCTGCGTAGATCAGTGGCGTGAACACCAATCCAATTTCCCTCTAGGTCAAAATGGACGAGGCGACGTTTTTCGCGGTCGCATACGAGGAGGCGTGGTTTGTCAAAGCGAAGATCGATCCCGAGCCCGTGTGGAGTTCTGAACTGTTTGTCGTCTTTGCCGGGGCTACCCCAGGATTTGATGATTTTTCCTACCTTATCAAATTTGTGGATCTTGTTTGAGCCATAGCCCATGCTGACGAAAATCGAGCCGTCTGGCGCGACGGCCACCGCCGTGAGTCCCTTTGTGCCGCCGGGGATTTCACCCGTATTTTCGTTCGGGATCGTGAGTAACACTTTGCCATCGAGATCGAGCTTAACCACACGGTTTTTTTTGAGCTGAGCGCAGTAGAGGAATTGCTTGTCACCCTCAGTAACCATGTGGAGTCCGTGAACTCCTAAAAGCTCCGGTGACATGGCTTTGACGAAGGTGCCATCCTCTTTGAACACGGCAATCGACTGCTTGCCGTCTGTGCTGACGTAAATGAGTCCGTTTTTATCGACGGCAACTCCTCCGTGTGTGGGTCCCAGTTTTTTTCCGTCGGGGATGACTCCGAATCCCGGAACGGTCTCGTAAGTGAACTCTTTTTGCCCAGAGCGGATGACCTCTGTGACTGCCTTTCCCTTAGGGGCATGCTTGTGGCTTTCGTGAGATTGGCTAACTGTGAGCAGGCTCGCAGTTACGACTGTTGTGGTGAGAAGTATTTTCATCATATGGTTATCCACAGTAAACGTGGGAGTGCCTCACCATATTTCACCAGATGCTAACGCCAACTAAATAATTTCAACAGCTCGTCGAATTATTTCCCCCAAACCGTTTTTACTAGGATCCTCTCTACGATCAGGCTGATTGGTGGTAGGACTGAAACGTCGTAATTTAGCTCCCCGTCCTTTTGGCTTCCGCCACTATGCCCCACTAAGGTGAGCAGAGTGTAAGGGTTTGTAGATTCGGGTTCAATCGACGCCGCATAGATTAATGACGGAGCCCGATCGCCAGGAAGGTTCACTTCCACGTAGAGAATAAAGGACTCTTTGGCTTCATTTAACTGGTTGTCTAGCAGCCATTGATGGTTGATGGTCGGCTGGGAAATAAGGTCGGTAGCACCTGCAGGATCAACCCCGCAGACAGCGGTGTATCGGTGACGCCAGACGGGCAGGATATTACCTCGACGCGCATCTTCGCCCTCCCATGGATGGGCCTCACTATATTTCAGCGAACCGGTTAGGTAGAGCGTCTCAATGATGGTTCCCGCTTTGGTTTCCGCCCAGATTGCTACGGCAGAGCCTTTTGGGCTGGCTTTCCAGAGCAGCTCGAGATCAAGCGATGCGCCAGCGCTGGTGAGCTTGGTCGTGCGGATAAGTCGATCATCATTACGATACGCTACGGAATCCTGAGATCGAAAAATGGAGGCGTGGTTCCGTTGTTCGTAGCTCAGTGACATCATGTGGGAAACTCCCGGCATGCCAAACCACGCAGCAGTCCAGAGTGCGGTACAGATGATGGTGGTGACGAGTGGTGTCATCCATGCTCGTGGATGATTCCGAGGTTTAAAGACAGCTTTAAGATTTCTCGATTTGTCAAAGAGATGGACGAGGATACAGATGCCTAACAAGGCTCCCGAGATGATATGGAGCCGACTCAGGTTAAGACTGAATGGGATAAAAAACCGTAAGCCTCCCGTGCTGATGAGCACGAGAAAATTAAGTAACATCGAGATGTAGAGGACTCGCTTCATACTGGGATGAAGTGGACTCTACTAGATTCCGATTAGCTTACGAAGCTCTTTGATGTGATTTTTGGCAATTCCACGTGGTGTGGTTTTGTGTTTTTTACAAAGCGCCGCTGCATAGCCGGTGGCAACTCCCATCTGACCACAGGTAAGCATCACCCGCGGGCCACCCAAGCCAATGTGTGAACAACTAAAACAACGACCAGCCATCATCAGATTGGGAACATCCTTCGAGTAGAGAGAGCGGAAGGGGACATAGTAGTGCCCTTTGAGCTTCATAAATAGAGCCTTAGAAATGAAATCGACGACAAAGCCCTTCAAGCTTTTTTGATAGTGCATGTCGATTTCGCGTTTTTCAACCACAACACTATCAGGGAATTTAGTGAGGCTGGTGACGTCCTTCATCGTGTAAATATGATCGCCGATGAGTCGTCGCGATTCACGCTTTCCACCTATGAAAGCGACCCACTCAAGTTTGAGTTGAGCATTGGCCGGGTTCTTTTTCACATTGGAAAAATTACCATACACGGCACGGAACATGTGATCGCGGATGGCTTCGGCGTCATGGATCTGGTGCCTATCATTATCGGAATACTCCCAATACCACTCACTCTTCTTTTCAGCGTAGGTCTTGGCGACATCCTTTGCCCATGGAACGGCGGGGAACTTACTCGCTTTTTTACCCTTCACGCTACGCCACATAACCGTGGTTCCCATGACGCGGTTGTCCTCTTTTTTTGGGCTCCAAAGATCACCAAATTTATCCCAACCTTCATCATACTTGTCTTTTGATTCACGACCATAGCTGAAGCTAGCTCCGGCTTTGAATCCTACGACGCCATCGCCCGAGCTGTCGATAAACTGTCTACCCTTCACGCGGATGCGTTGACGAGATGTGTTGCTGCGGGCATCCACACTGCTAATCGATTTCCCATCCATCGCGACATCGGTTACCGTGAAATCCATGAACAAGGTGACGTTTTTTGCAGCTTCGAGCGAGGCATGGCGTTTGGCATCATCCTTGATAGAATCAGGGGAGTTGTTAGCCCAGTGTTTGGTGTCGATTTTTTTAAGTATACGGGCGACCTTGCCGTGGATTCCAATCGTATGCACACGGACTTCTTTACTGGCATTACCGCCGAGTACTGGGCGGTTTTGAATCAAGCCTACTTTGAGACCTTCTTCATCGGCCGCGAGGGCGGCGCCACAACCAGCGATACCGCCACCAACGATGACGAGATCAAAATCATGTGTTTTATCGATGTCACCACTGAGTGAGCCACCGTGCTGACGGTTTCTCCATGCCTCGAGTTTTTTTAAATCATTAGGCGGTGTGAAATCGGCATTGGTGGTGAAGAAAACGGCTTCGCAACGACCTTCGAATCCGGTGAGGTCAGCTAACTCAAGTTTGGTTTCTCCTACGGCTAAATCCACAGTGGTTCCTTTTTGCCACGCCCATCCATCTTGTGTTCCGAAAACGGTCTTGTTCTTTATGCCATCGACAATGACCTGGAATCGACCGGGAGCCTCCCACTTACCGGGGCACCAATTCTTGGTTCGCACCCAGACGTGATATTTGCCGGTTTTTTTGACGCTGATGGTTGTGGACGCATTCGCCACAGGGTTTCCCATCCCGTGAGCCAGAAGGTAGGGCGATCCCATCTGCTCGATAAACTGCGGGTCAACGACCCAACCTCCTTTTTCAGTGAAGCTGAAGGCATCGACCAGAATGTCGTTAAGGTCGTTCTCCGCGTTAGCCGTAGCCGCATCGAGTGAACTTGGAGCTAGTGATGAGACTCCGAGGATTTTGAGGAAATTACGTCTTTGCATGAGTGTATGAGGATTCAGGTTTCTACTTGAGGTATTGTATAATTCTTTCAAATACTTCTTTAATCAAGTAAGCTCTGGATTATTCTGAGGCTTCCTCCTCCTCCTCAGAATCATTGTCCTTCATGGCATCGATTCCTGCCCCCGCGGCTTTGCCAGCGAGCCCCACGGAGGTGGTCACCACCTTGCCTGCGATTTTTACAGGCACGGTAACTAGAGAACATGATCCTAATGCTAGACAGAAGATGGTGGAGATGAGAATAAGTAAGGTTTTCACGACGAAGATGCTAGCCGTGATCGGCCGCAAGGTCGAGTTTTTAGACCTCCAATGACGTTTCTATGCAGAGTAATCTTTGGAGTGTTTGCACGGGAAACACTGCACGCGCCGTGATCGTGGTGACACGGAAGCCAACGCGCTTAGCAACACTCCAGGTATACAAATTCCTACAGCAACAACAAATCCAGCCCAGCGACCAGCTGTCATAGCTCCCATAACAAGGACGAATACTCCCCAAGGAATGGTAATCCAATAGGCCATTTGCTGTAAGAAACGGGCCACCCTTCCTAAGCCGTAACTCAGGTGGATTTTAGGATGTAGCTGAGCTCCACAACACGGGCATTGCTGCGGGATGTCCTTAGGCCACTGAGGTTGCAGATAGGCGTTGGGCAAGTTGTCCTCCGTGGCTTGGATGAACTCTTGTTTTACGCGTGGCGTTTACTGGGTGTGGGTTGTTTACGTTTTAAACATCCCACACCGGGTTGATTCTGGGTATTACAATTGAGAGTCTATTTTCTACTCGATATCGACTCATCAAATAGCCTAGAGAGTAGCTGATTAGGCAAGAGGCCTACTTTTTAGGCGGTGCCGGTTTTTTAGCTGGCGGTGGCGGTGGAGGATCTAGAATGTTGAGCAGTGCGAGGGTGGTTTTCGACTCTGGAATATCATCGATCACATCCTTGGCCTTTTTAAGTGTGGCAATGGCTAAGGGTTTGTTGCCAGCTTCTCGATGGATGTCGGCGGTATATAACCACTGCCTTAGCCGATCGGATTCCTTGATGTGTTTTTTACTCGCAGTTTGGAAAAAGGCTACGGCTACCTGGTTCTGTTTGTGGTCTCGGTGCCAGAGGCCCAGGTATTCGTAGAACTTTCCATTGGCCTTGGCTGCGGCTACGGTGCGGAGTTTTTTAACCATTGTTTCCGGTTCTTTACCCCAGCGTTGGTTGGCAAGTCGGATGGCTCGGTAGTCGCGGTCGTTCGCCTCTTTTTGACCACTTCCATCAAGATGGATGAACGGACGATAGAGCGGGTCGCCTAAGACAACATTCTGCCACGAAAGCGCAGGGATGGCCATGTAGGCAGCTTCTACGAGTGAGTATCCCTTGATCAGTCGATCATGGAGGATATCAAAGTGGTGGGTGAGTTGCAGGTAGGGTTCGTAAACGTTACCGACGGTGGCGGCGGCCCCCTTTGCGAGGATGGGTCCGGTCCAGTTTTTGTTAGCATCGCGAAGGTTACTGGCGCTATAGGAATGCAGGTGAATGGCCACGGCACCACGTCGAAATTTGAAATCCTTATTGAGAAGCGGACCGTTTTTGTGGGTGGTGTACCAACCATAATAGAGGGCGGCATCATTCATCGGGTAATTGGTGGTGAAGGTCTGTTTATTCCGATCAACCACGGTGGGGATTCCAGTGGTGCCGTTCACTTTGGCAATACTCTCCAGCCATTGATCGCCTGCGGTGTATCCCGCTCCCTTTTTGGCGAGATCGAGATAACACATACCCCAGAGGCCACGGGCTTCTGTAGCAATGGCATCGTCAATCATACGTTTGCAAATTGTGTAGTCGGGGCCATCAATGCGGCCAACAAGTAACATACGATAGAGCCGGCTTTCAGAAAAACTGACGTCTTTGTTATAATAGGGATTATTCAATGGCCCAAGGGTGGGGAGGCCATAAAGACCCAGTAAGCTTAGTTCGGAATCGACGGCGGCTTCACTGGCTTTTGCAAAATGGGCAGGCAGCTTTTTTGTGGTATCAACGGCCGTAGCATCTCTCTTAATTTTAAATGGTACCCCACGCATGGTGACCAAGGTCGTGATTTTGCTGAAAGTGGGGAAACGTTGTCCGTTAGAGTCAGCGCCCATCACCCACCATTTACGTTTGAGGAATGCTTGGCGCAGTGGATCGCGTAAGGTGGCATCGTATTGCTGGCGCGTGATTTCATTTTTGTCCGAGAGCGCAAGTCCGATAAGATTAGAGGTCGGGATTTTCCTCATCTTCGCATAAAACTCAGCAAGGTCCTTCGATTCGGGAACCTTACTATTATAAAGTATAGCCACACTTTCGGGTTTGATCGGAGCTGCCTGGACTGCCTGAGCTAGCAGAGAGCTTAGAATGAGAGAGACAAAAATAAATTTCATAAATGGTAGGAAGTGGAGCGTAGGGGATTAAACGGGTGGGTCTATTCGATAATCGGGAAATTGAGTTTGAGCCCGTCGTAGGCGAACTGGAAGTTCTCCGGAAGCTCGTCCATCGCTTCGTTGACGTCAAGTTCATGAGAAAGATGGGTCAGATAGACATTTTTAGCCCGAAGTTTATGCCCTGTTTCCATGGCTTCAGTAAAATTCATGTGGGTGGCGTGTTCACGACGATGCAGGGAATCGATAATCAAAACGTGGATATCCTCGATCAGGTACCAGCTTTCCTCCGGGATGGTTTTGACGTCTGGCAGGTAGGCGATCGATGGGGTGCCCGGATAATCAAATCGATACCCCTGAGTAACCACATTCCCGTGGTTTACGGGGACTGGTGTGACGGTCAGTTTTCCTATGGTAAATGGCCCGTCCGTCTCGATGGGGTCAGGTTTGACATAGCCGCGATAAATATTGGTGGGGAGAAAAGCCCAGCTGAAGATCCGTTTAATCTCACCCAGACACTCAGAAGAGCCATATAGGGGCAGGGGGGCGTCGCGGTGCCAGCAATACGCCCTCAATTCATCGAACCCAGTGATGTGATCAAGGTGCGCATGCGTATAGAGCACGGCATCCACCTGATCCAGCTTCTCACGTAATGCTTGCTCACGTAAGTCGGGCCCACTATCGACCAAAACCGAAAATTCAGGCGTCTGGATGTGGATCGACGACCGCGTCCTCGTCAGGCGAGGATCACCAGAACTACAGACATCACAGCGGCATCCGATGACCGGAACGCCGGTGGAAGTACTGGTGCCGAGGAAGGTGAGAGAAGTTTCAGGTTTCAACTTGGGCAGAGCTTGGCATAGTTACACCCACACCGCCAAGGAGATTGGCCAAAGAAGATCATGCTTAGTTTACTGAAAATCAAAAACCTCGCTCTTGTCGATGAGCTGGAATGGCAATTAGACACCGGGCTCGTGGGAGTTACGGGCGAGACGGGAGCTGGAAAATCGGTTATCGTAGGAGCCTTGAAACTGGTGCTGGGGGAACGGGCCGACAAGGGGTTGATCCGCACTGGAGAGGCGAGTTGCATGGTCGAAGCTGTGTTTGATCTACCTAACGTGCCCACTATCAATGCAGTGCTCGAGGACAGTGGTCTGGATCCATGTGATGATGGTCAGTTGATCGTGAAGCGTGTGATTGGCCAATCGTCTAACAAACAATTTGTAAATAACTCGCCAGCAACTTTGGCAGTATTGAAAAGTCTGGGGGCTTATCTCGTGGACTTGCATGGCCCTCACGATCACCAAGGTCTGCTCTCGACGGATCGCCAGTTATCGATGCTGGATGCATACGCGGGTATTGTTAAACTTGGAGGGCACTACCGCGCCGCATGGCGAGAATGGCGTGATCAATCCGAGGCTTTACAGGCATTCCAAACCTCAGGTATGGAAGGGGAGCGAGAGCTGGATCTACTGCGCCACCAGCTCGAAGAGATCGACGCCGCCAAACCAAATCCTAGTGAGGAAGAAGAACTTGAATCGACTTATAAACGTGCTTCCAACAGCTCCCATCTGGTCGAGTTAATTGGCGGAGCCGTGGGCATTTTATCCGGTAGCGAGGATTCGATGTTAGAGCGCCTAGGTCATTTGCAAAAAGTAAGCCGTGATCTTGAAAAACTTGATCCCGCCCTACGCGACACCCTCGAAGGAGTCGATAAAGCAGTGCTCGAACTTCAGGAAATGGAAAGCGGTCTAGTCGATTATCTGGATGATCTCAGCACCGATCCAGCGGAGTTGCTTCGCTTAGAAGAGCGCATCAATACCCTTGAATCATTAAAGCGGAAATACGGTCCTGGTTTAGAGGATGTCATCGCGCATCGTGAAGCCGTGGCTCAACGATTAGACTCGGTGGAAAATCGAACCGAGCACATGCAACAACTTCAAGATGAAGTCGATGTCGCACGTGTCGTCGCAGATGACCTAGGCATGAAGTTAAGTGAAAAACGTCGAAAGGCCGCCCCTCGATTAGCCAAAGACATCGCGCTACATCTCAAGGAACTAGGATTTAAACAGGCAGCATTCGAGGTCAAACTTGTTGCCCACACCAAGCCGGAAGCCAGCGGATTGGAGGATGCTGAATTTGAATTCGGTCCCAACCCAGGTGAGCCGATGAAACCGCTGAGGCAAATTGCTTCAAGTGGTGAGATCTCCCGTGTGATGCTCTCTGTAAAAAGTGCCCTAGCCGAGCAGGATGCCACACCACTGATGGTCTTTGATGAAATTGACGCCAATGTCGGAGGCGAAATAGCACGTGCTGTGGGAGAGAAAATGGCAAAACTCGGTGAACGCCACCAGGTGGTTGCTATTACTCACTTTCCGCAGGTCGCGGCGGTGGCGGCCCACCACTTTGTGGTTAGCAAAGATGTCGAGGAGGGGAGAACCTGCTCGCGGCTTGTTTCTGTCGCGGGAGAAGAGCGTATCAACGAGCTAGTCCGTATGCTCGGAGGCGGGGGTAAACAAGCTCGTGCCATGGCCGAGAGTCTTCTCGGATAGTGGTCTCGATCGCCTAACGCATTGTTGGTGCTACTGGGGTGTCGAACAATATTGTGTAGCTGGAGCCTGTTGCCGCGCTGCTGCTGGCCTCTAGGACATCGACTTTCCAAGCTAAGCTCTTATCCATCTGATAGGCGTGGAAATCGCCATTGAGGTGAAATCCATCGGAGGCTGACACCTCGATGGAATTGGTGCCATTTTTAAACTTTCCATTTTGAAAGCTGATCGTAATCGGGTCACCGATGCTATCTTGGGTGGCATTGCGAAAATAGATCCTCAAGGCTCCAGTATTTGAGTCATCACTCAGAGTAATACTAGCCGCAGGAACCACGATAGCCCCAAGCTTGATGCCTGGTGCTTTCCCTGGGGATTTCCAAAACGTGGTAAACTCAGTGATGGTTGCGTGTTTTCCTTCAACCGGAAGCTCAAGAGTGTCAGCGGTTACGGCATCGTTGTTTTTCCCTCGTAGCCAGATGTAGCCATAAATGGTTATACCGATAAAAATTGCAGCGATAGCCGAGAGAGCGATTTTTTCGGTAGAGCTTAGGGAGAGTTTTTTCAGTGGCTCGACAAGAGCTCCTATCTTGGAAGCATCAGAGGCAGGTTCTTCGGTATCATCCTCAGTTTCTTCGAGCAGCTCCTCAGAGGAGCTAGCATCGTCTGTGTCTTCTGCCAAATCTTCAAAATCATCATATGAGTCATCCTGATCAGCTTCATCGGGTATTTCAAGAACCTCGTCATCTAGCGCTTTGTCGTCCTCTAGGTCAAATTGATCATCATTTCCTAGGGGGGCTTTTTCCACAGGTAAGTCATCTTCCTCCTTCTCCTTGTTGATTTCTTCTACCTCTTCAACTGGGGTGTCTAGTTCAGCTTGGACCTCTTCTGTATCTTCCTCGCCAGATGAATTTTCGTCAGCCACTGGTGCGTTTTCCTCCTCAGGCTCATCGCTCGAGACAGCTTCATCCGCGTCATCCCAGTCGTCCTCAAGATCCCAGAGTTTTTCCTCTTCAATTTGAGAATTAAAATCGTGTGCTTTGCGCGGTGAGTTTTTGTTTTTTTTGTCCATGGCGATGACCAAGATTGGTAAAGGAAATCAGCTTTAGCTTCAGTGAAGTGGGCTGGAATGAGAGGGTGATGAAAAATCGAATTACCTGCAAGGCGATTGTTTGGCCAGAAGAATTCTCTCCCAGAGCTAAGAATTTTGAAGTGAGATAATGGACGAGATGGAAATTCGCACTTGATTTTGCCTCTTTCATAGGCGATTAAAGCGCCGTCAACATTACCCATCCTACAAGACATGGCAGACAAAGAAGATACTAATTCCGAAAATGTGAAGGGCGCTTTCTACGTAGATAGTCAGTGCATCGACTGTGACCTCTGCCGTGAGACGGCACCAAACAATTTCCAGCGCGAGGAAGACGAAGGTTATTCCTACGTGTATAAGCAGCCTGAAAACGACGAAGAGCGCGAACAGTGTGAGGAAGCCATGGAGGGCTGTCCCGTCGAGGCTATCGGCGACGATGGGGCTTAATCCCAACGCACCGAACTCCCCTGATTCCACTTCTGATTCAAGAGCTGGTTCAAGTGGGAGATCGAACAACTTGAAACCTCGCGTTAAGCGGGACAATGCGTCACGCCTACAAGAAAAGAAGGCGCGTATGCGAATCCTTGTCGAGTGGTTGGGTGGTATTGATCCTCCCAACCCCGCAAGGAATATCCACCAGCCAGGTGAGTATCTGGATCAGCTTTTAAAAACGATTGGTGTCTCAGAAGGCGTCGATGAACAAAGGCTCAAAGACGTATGGAGCACCGTGGCGGGAGCGTTCGTAGCCCAGCATACCACTCCTGAATCCATCCGAGGAGGTGTTCTTGTTCTGCGGGTACTCCAACCAGCGATGAAGTTTCACCTCCAGCAAATGAGTGGTAAACTACTCGAAAATCTTCACCGAGAACTCGGCAAGGGGATTGTGAAACAAGTCGTTTTTAAGATCGGATAAACTAAATCGGCATATCATCACGAGTAATGGTCAAGTCACGCATTCACAGCTACGAAAATTGGATCTTCGATTGGTCCGGCACCCTAGTCGATGATCTGGCCATGGTTCTGGATGCCACCAATCACGTTCTACGCCAGTATGGTAAAGGCGAGATTGACCGCGAAAACTTCCGGATGAACTTTCGCCTGCCCTACTCAGGTTTTTACGAAGAAATTCTGCCTGACGTTCCTCTCGAAGAGCTGGAAGATCATTTCAGGCAAGGCTTCGCCGACTCCGAAGCTTCAGGGGTCACGATGCCACTACTTCCCTATGCGGTTGAATTTCTCAAATGCCTACACGCCAAGAACAAGCGCATGTTTATCCTCAGCTCAATGGATGCTGCGGCGTTTGACCGGCATGCCGTGGAGCTTGGTGTGGATCACTTTTTTGAAGCCACCTACGCGGGCGTACTTGATAAGCGCGACCAGATTCACCGGATGCTGGATAGGCACGGTCTGAATGCTGCGCACACGGTTTTCCTCGGTGATATGTGCCACGATGTGGAAACAGCGCGTCACGGTGGGATCACATCCATTGCCTTGCTTACTGGTTATCAGAATGCTGAGCAGCTATCGAAATCCAACCCCGATCTCGTGATTGATGATCTGTCCGAAATTCACCAACTTTTAGAAACCTTACCCCAGTAACGAACTTATGAAAAACACCGATCAGATTTTCATCCGCGGCTTGCATGTAGCTTGCAATATCGGCGTGCCGGACAAGGAGCGTGCAGAGCCCCAAGGCTTGCTTATCAGTGCAATTCTTTCACCCTTTTCGTCTGACGGTCCTCTGGAAGACGATATTGAACGCACGATAGATTACCATGCTGTGGCCATCAGGATCGAAGATGTCTCTACAGCCAAACCGCGCAAATTGATCGAAACCCTCGCAGAGGACCTCGCCAAAATGGTGCTTGAGGAATTCGCGGTTAGCTCGGTGACCATTGAAATTGAAAAATTCATCCTACCAAACACACGCTGTGTAGGTGTGATAATCACCCGATCCGCAAGTGGGCATACCGGGGCTAAAGAATAGTCGAATGTCACCACCGGCGAAATTGAACATTTTTTCTTCCAGCTTGTCTGTTGCTGCAAGCCGCAGCGATAAGAAACCTGAGTTGTGGTCTAGGCAAACTGGATGTAGCTTTGACATGCCCCACACCATGCACCATGATCCCCACCGTCTTACCCTTCCTTCCCCCTCTTACTCCTTACCTATTAGGCTGACGCATGGCTAGAGAAAGAAAATCGGTTGATCCCGACGCGGACCTTGTCCAGCGTTCACAAGACGGCGACACCAGAGCTTTCGATGAGCTCGTTGTTAAATACAGCCGTAAACTCTACGGATTGGTCTATAATATGACCTCCAACAAGGAGGACACGCATGACCTACTTCAGGACATTTTTGCCAAAGCTTACAGGTCCTTGAAGCGATTCCGTGGAAACTCGACCTTTTACACCTGGATTTACTCGATTTCAGTCAATATGACCTTAAACTTCCTTAAAAAACGGAAAAGGCGGGCTGGATACAGCTTCGATGACGTCGATTCAGGGATTCAGAACGACCCCGCCTTTGTAGATCAGGCACACCACTCAAACCCCCGCAGGCAGTCGAATATTCACGAACTTCAAAAAAAATTGAACGAAGCGCTGCAAGAGCTGTCTGAAGACCATAGATCGGTAGTAACCATGTTTGATATCCAAGGCATGCCACACGCCGAAATTAGCCGTATTCTTGGGGTTTCAGAAGGAACCGTGAGATCGCGTCTCTACTACGCCCATAAGCAACTCCAAGGATATTTAGAGGAGTTTCTCACGCCAACGCACTCTCCAGACCAATAATCGACAGCAAATTACCATTTAGAATCAAGCCGCTTGTTTAGCATCCAGAAAGAGCATTCAGAAAATAGTTTAAATATACAAATACTCTCGCATTGTTAATTATTCTTTTTAGAATACCACCAAATCTCACCCCATACAGATCCATGAACGACGAAAATTTTGAACAAGTCCAGCAGCTCATTGCTCTCAAGCGCCACGAGCAGCCTGATGATGCCTACTTCGAAGAGTTCCTCGATGAATTCCATCGTCGCCAACGTCAGGAGCTTCTCCAGCGTTCTTCACGCAGCCTCTTTTTTGAGCGTGTGAGCACCTGGTTTAAGGATACTAGTAAATGGAATTTTGTGATGAGTGGTGGAGCGGCCTATGCCGCAGTGATGCTGGGATTCTTTTTCTGGCCCAAAGCTGATACAACCACTCCTGCGGAGATCGATACAACTCCCATCGAGCATATTGAAAAGGAAGACATGCTGAAGCCAGACAAGGATAAAGAGCCAATCCACGAGGCTTACTAAGTTACGGATCAAGCGGATCCTACTTTCGCTCCCTTCCTCCACTTACTCTTGGCAGACGTCTAGCTCCTTTTGAGTGTCTGTATCCTGCATTTGTATTCAATCCTATACCTCAGGATCTCGGTGGACATTTAACTTGCCGTGCCGTCAGCCGCTGGTAATGATCATCGGCAATGACTTCCAGAAAATTTATGAAAAGAAACACCCTCCATGCAGCCACCAAGCTCGCTAGCCTGATCGTCCTCGGGACACTCGGCATTTCTCTCTCCTCACTCAAAGCGCAGATCGTCAATTTTGAGGCAGCTACTGCGGAAGGTGGTAAAGCCTCCAGCTCGTCTTGCGTTTTACTGAATGACAAAGGCACAATCGCTACCGTCGTTGAACTAGGGTCGAATGTGCAAAAAGCTAGTCTGGTCGTCGATGGAAAGAATGTCCCGCTCAAGTATATTGTTAACGATGCCGATAGCCGAGTTGCCATCTATCAGATTCCTGAAGCCTCCATCGGGCTGATGAAAAAACCTGCTACGCTAGGGTCCTCACTCACACTTAAGTCATCTCAAGCCGTTTACGCATCGGCAACCGACCGTGCTGATGCATCACGTGTAGTCAGTCGTGTTCATCGTTTTCAGGGCAAGGTTCTTCCGCTTGCCGTTCTACGTATCAATCACTCCAAGGCTGCACCCCAAGCCGGAAGTGGTGTCTACAACTCCGATGGAAAGCTAGTAGGCCTCACTCGCCAGACAGTATACAAGGTTGCTAAGAGCAGCTACTGTCTGCCAGTGGAAGTCATCACGAGAATTCGAAAGGATCACCAGCGAAACGGACGAGTGAGTCGCTGCTGGATCGGTATTATTATGGATGAACTGGTGGCTGCACCCATCGTCGAAAGTGTCCGCCCTGACTCCCCAGCCAAAAAAGCAGGCCTACAAAATGGCGACGTCATTCTCAGTATTGGAGATCTAATCGTCTCTGAATACGCCGCTGTTGTTGACGGGTTTTACTACCTCATTGCAGGAGAATCGAAAAAGTTCCGAGTCCTCCGAGGAACCGAGGTCAAAGAGTTCGATGTCACCCCCGAGGTGAGTCCGGGACGATAAGTTTTAATGCTTAAACTCCCAATACCCAATTTTGACGGCACGCATGAGCGTGCCGTTTTTGCTTTGCTTGTAAGAAGAGTTCGTGTTGATTGGTTATTCATTATGAAAATTCAAATCATCCTTAGTATTTGTGGGCTATTTTTACTGTTTAGCTCTTGTGAGAAATCACCTCAAGCCGATGCAGGGAAGGATACCGAGGCTAAGTCTGAAGCTAAGGCTGAGGCTAAGGCTGAGGCTAAGATTAAGACGGAGCAGCACGACTCGGAATTGAGCGCAGCCAAAGAAGAAATAGAACGCTTGCAGATAAAAAATGAGGAACTCACTCAACGTATTATTGCGAGGGAGGCCGAAGCCTCGACTTTGACGAAGCTGATGGAGGTGGGAGTAAAGAACTACAAGTCTGGATCAAAACGGGCAGCATGTATTCTCGATATTCGTAACATGCACCAAGCCACCCGAGCTCATCAGAATCTTAATGGATTTAGTATTGGTGATACACT
>Ga0302134_10000159_pt1 | contig 25089 bp, 24 predicted proteins | sample CB9_SCM_MG_FD_203123 | JGI IMG/M metagenome (GOLD analysis project Ga0302134, IMG submission 203123) | Marine microbial communities from Western Arctic Ocean, Canada - CB9_SCM | ecosystem: Environmental > Aquatic > Marine > Oceanic | place: Canada: Western Arctic Ocean | collected 2017-09-19
CACCTTCCGCCGCTACCTCTACATGAACATGTCACGCGGCACTGGATTTGTGGAACTCTACGTCAAACCATTTTTCCTGAAGAACTACGATTGGGATGTGCTCGCCGAAGGCCTCCACTGGGTCCACGACGTTTTCCCCACCTTCAAACGTGCCCGTATGCACGGCGGCCATCCAAAATCTGGTGACGTCTACGGCTACACTGCCTGGCTCCCTGAACGTGGATACATTTCCATTCACAACCCGTCTGCTGTCGCCAAGGAATACAGGATCAAACTCGACCGCGCATTTGGCCTCCACGCGTCATCCACGAAGGTGAGCTATCACCTCAGCTCACCTATCGCCGATTGCACTCAGGGGCTGAAGAAAAAATACAGCTACGAGGATACCCTAACACTGACATTAAAGCCACAGGAAATCCGTATCCTCAACTTCGACGTCACTCCTAAGAATTGGAAAGTCCTCACCGATCTCCAAACAAGAACCAAAGAAGATCATGTTGTGCCCAAACCCATCTCCGTGAAAGGTCATGCCATCCTAGGTGTCTGGAAATATGAAAACCACACTCGTGAGTTTAAGGAAGATGGAACCTGCACCCTTACTTCTAGCAAGAAGGAGCAATGGACCAAATCCTTCAAGGTAACCTCCCCCAAGGAAGTCATTGTAGGAGGCCGCTATACTCACCGGATTAACAAGGACGGCACGCTCAATATCGAGGGCAAGTACACGGCGACGAAACAGTAGTTTTATCAGCGAGATTTGATCATCGACTCGTGTGCCAGATACCGACCTATCCCTTACAAGAGGATTTGCAATCGCAGGATTTAGCCTCGAGTTTGGCTGCTATTTTATCAGCTGTCGGGGTGATAGAAAGCCCACCTAAATTGGTGCATCTCAACTCACGTGGAATTTGATGAGCTACCTTGTTCATGGCGACCACGACTTCGTCAAACGGGATCAGGTGCTGGTATCCAGCGAGGGCCATGTTAGCACAAGAAAGGGCATTGGATGCTGCCATGACGTTTTTCCCAAGACAGGGAGCTTCTACCCGATTGGCAATAGGGTCACAGACCATACCAAAGCAGTTTTGCAGAGCGCTGGAGGCCGCGGCGAGCTGGTGCTCCGTGCTTCCTCCTGCCAGATGAACAATGGCAGCTGCGGCCATCGCCGAGCCCGATCCACACTCGGCCATGCAGCCACCTTCTTCGGCAGCAAAGCTAGCATCGCGGGCGATAAATACACCGATTAGACCGGCCACTAACAGAGCACGGGCTCGCTCGTCTTCATCTGCACCGAGTGCATCAGCAATGGCAAGCACAGCACCTGGCATGGCACCACAGGATCCTGCCGTCGGAGCCGCAACAATAATGCCCATGGATGATTTCATTTCCATCAATGCGGACACGTAGCGGATGATCCGGTTGTTAATATCGGCAGGGATGAGTCGGCCTTCTTTTTCGGCCTCAGTAAAGCCAGGGCTTTGCGCAGGAAGGATGCGGTCTGCGTACTCGGTTCCCTTTAAGCCGTCCGATACGGCATCTGCCATGATCTTAGCGAGAACTTTCATGCGCTCGATAACTTCATCGGGAGAAATACCACCACGTGCCGCTTCGTAACAGGCAGCACTTTCCCATAGGGGTCGATCGGAAAATTCAGGGTGTAACTCCATTTCACCACAGCGGGCAAAGGGAACGGATAGGTTTTTTCTGGAAAGAATCGGCAGGACAGCTTCCAAGACGCGGTGACGTGTTGCTCCAAGTTTCGTGCCCAATTGACTAACTTCTTCATCAGCAGGAATTGTCCGGGAATCAAATCGTAACAACCCAGCTACATCCTGACCGGGGAGCCAGGTCACGGTTTCAGCATCCTTGGTTAAGCTTGATTCAGCGTAGTCGTCGCTATCCGGCTGCTGATCCAGCCAGAAAAGTGTCGAGTGAAGATCACCCACACCTTCGAGCGGGATGCCATCGATGGCTTGTAGCTTGATCATACCGCCACCCGTAGAAATGGCATCAAAGTGATACGAGGTTCCACTTTCCCCAATGATCTCGAGACGATAAAAATTCGGGTGAGTCGCGTCATAGGAGACGTAGTTAACCACCACTTCGATGCCAGCTTCTTCAAGCGCCTGTGGGTAGGTAGGTAATCGGGCATCGTGGGGTTCCCAGCCGAGAATTCCACTATACAAACCCAAGTCCGTGCCTTGATCTTTGTGGGTGGTAACAAGCGAACCGTTCGGATCGTAGTTCGCGATGAGTTTGCAAACACGCTCACCCACGAGATTCCGACTGATCCTGCCCATACGATTCGCGGCAGCGCTGTGCGAGCTACTTGGACCGCGCATTACGGGGCCAAGCACGTCGTTGAATATACTGGGAGGAAGACTCATACAGGGATTATGGCACCTACCTAGATTATTCGCCAGCCATAAACTTGATTACCTATACCGAAACTTTACTGCCACCCCATTTAAAATCGACAATTTCCGCGTCCCATTCCGTAGGTGGGGCCCCCAGCTGTAATCGTCATACCAATTGCGGCAAACAAGCGATTTCAGCTGATATTCACCATCTCGATGAATGGCTAAGGCCATGAGGGATTCCAGTTGAAAAGGTTGCCCCCGCTTGGGAGATTATTCTCCCAGCTCCCCTTTCCGCACGCTATCTCAAAGTCGACCTCAGCCCGGAAACCACCGAGCACCTCTATCTCCGTGCGGTGGACGTCTATGGAAAGCGACCCTAGTATTCTTTTTCATTCCATTCCCTCGGATTGGATGAAATGATCCCCTCGCAAACCCAGTATTTAAACACTCAATATGAAACACTCAATTTTCTTCCTCGCCATCTCCTCTCTTTCGCTCTCTGCGGCTGATCCCGTCTCACTTTTCAACGGAAAAGACCTCACCGGCTGGAAAGGTGTCGGCTACGAGGTCAAGGACGGCGCTGTCATCTGCACGCCTAAGGGCCGTTACCTGATGACCGAGAAGACTTATACCAACTACGTCTTCGAATTTGAATTCAAACTTCCCCCCGGCGGCAACAACGGCATCGGCATCCATTATCCCGGTAAAGGTGACGCCGCCTACACAGGTATGGAAGTGCAGGTTCTCGATGACACCCATCCGAAGTATGCCAAACTCAAGGTATATCAGTTCCACGGTGGCCTATACACGCTCAAGGCTGCTAAAAAAGGTTTCCTCAAAGCCGTCGGCCAGTGGAATAAGGAAAAAATCACCGTCAACGGCAGTAAAGTGACCGTGGAACTGAATGGCACGGTCATCAATGAAGCGGACCTCGATGAGCTTGCCAAAAAATACCCCAAACACAAAGGAGTCAAGCGTCGCAACGGCCACATCGCTTTCTGCGGCCACGGTGATCCTGTTCAGTTTCGAGGTATGAAGATCACCGAACTAGCCGGTGCAGCCCCTGCCGCTAAAGCCCAAAACTCGCCACCCGCACCACCCAAAGGATTCTCCGCACTATTTAATGGCAAAGACCTCAATGGCTGGTTCGGCCACGCAACAAAAGACCCACGCACGCTGTGGAAAATGAAACCCGAGCAACTTATGGCTCACAAGGAAAAGACCCGTGAAGATATCAACAAACACTGGAGCGTTAAAAATGGTGAACTCGTCAACGACGGCCATGGTCTCTACCTCTCCACCAATAAAGATTACGGCAACTTCGAGCTGATGCTTGAATACAAAACCGTGGCGAAGGCCGACAGCGGTATCTACCTACGCGGTGTGCCACAGGTGCAAATCTGGGACACCACCAAAGAGGGTGGCAAGTGGAAGCACGGTGCCGATAAAGGATCTGGCGGACTCTGGAACAACCGCAAAGGAGCCCCCGGCAAGAATCCCTCAAAACTAATGGATAAACCCTTCGGCCAATGGAACAGCATGCGTATTTTAATGGTTGGTTCAAAGGTGACGGTCCACCTCAATGGGGAAAAAGTAGTAGATGCAGCCGTCATGGAAAACTATTTTGATCGCAAAAACCCCATCTTCGAAAAAGGCCCAATCCAGCTACAGACTCACGGCGGCGAGATCCGCTGGCGTAATGTCTTTATCAAGGAGCTCTAATTACGTGATTAAGTAAGTAGGTTAAGAAGTGAGTATGTCGGAATACGTCTTCACATACTCACTTATCCACTTCCCACACGTAAACAACCGTGGTTTAATACTGCAGTCATATGCCCGACTGCGAAATTAAACCCAACGGCACCCTCCCCATCCAGTTTTCTGTGATGTTAAAAAATCGTGCGGGCGCACTAAGCTCGCTGGTTCGCCTGCTCAGGTCCGAAAACATCGATGTTATAGGTCTCAGTATCCAAGATTCGCGAGATGCCGCCATGACACGGCTCGTTGTCTCAGATCCGGATACCACCATGCGTATCTTCATGGAAAAAGGCATCCCGCACACCACTTCGGAGATTGCCGTCATTGCACTGACCGAGGCAGGGCGTGGACTAGCCAAGGCTCTCGATGTCCTGCGCGCCGCTGAGACTAATCTTGATTTTGCCTATTCCCTCATGCCTCACCCCGAAGGAAAATCCCTCATGGCCATGCACTTGGAAGATACCCAGTTCGGTATGTCCGTCCTCCACAACGCCGGATTCAAAGTTTACTACGAGGAGGACTTAATTCGCTAATTCCTGCCCCCCGACTCCTGACTCCCGTCCCCTAAAATGTCCGAATCCTTCTACCAGCAGACCAACGAGTCTCCGGATAAAAAATTTGACCAGTCCCTGCGTCCACCTGGATTCGAGGATTTTCACGGTCAGGAAAAAGTCACCGAGCGCCTCATGCTGATGGTCGAGGCGGCACAGATGCGCGATGACGTGCTCGAACACATCCTCCTCTCTGGCCCTCCGGGACTTGGAAAAACCACCCTGGCTAACATCGTTTCTAGCGCCACCGGAACCACTCTACACACCACCTCTGGTCCTCAGATTGAAAAGGCGGGCGACCTTGCTGGGATTTTAACAAACATCCAGAGAGGTGATATTCTTTTTATCGATGAGATCCATCGACTCCACCCCGCCATTGAGGAATACCTCTACCCCGCGATGGAGGATTACCGACTCGATATCATCATCGACTCTGGTCCGTCCGCACGATCGATCCAGCTTAACCTGCCTAAATTCACCCTCGTAGGTGCCACCACCCGCGCTGGCGTACTCACCGCGCCACTACGGTCGCGTTTTGGTCTGGTGAACCGGCTCGACTACTACACCGCAGACCAGCTCGCCCACATCATCAAGCGCTCAGCCGAGCTGCTCGACGTCGCCATCGAAGCCGACGGAGCCATGGAAATAGCCCGCCGATCCCGAGGCACCCCACGGATCGCTAACAACCTACTCCGCTGGGTGCGCGACTTCGCCCAAGTCCGCGCCGACGGGACCATCACTCCCGCCATTGCCAACGATGCCTTGGCAATGATCGAGATCGATAACGATGGCCTCGATGAAATGGACAAACGCATCCTCGAAGCTACTATCTATAAATTTAATGGTGGCCCGGTCGGACTCTCCACTCTCGCCGTAGCCATCGGCGAAGACGCCTCCACATTGGAAGAAGTACATGAGCCTTTTCTGATCATGCAAGGATTCCTCAAACGCACCCCACGAGGTCGCGTCGCCCTGCCCGCCGCCTACACCAAAATTGGTGCGACCCCCTCCACCAACAGCCAACAAGATCTCCTCTAATGCCATCGGACATCAACACTATCATCGATCGCTGTAGAGCCGAAGGTCTGCGCCGCACCAAGGCACTGGAAGAACTTGTCGCCACCCTGTTAGAAGGTGACCGACCCATGACCATCACCGAGCTCGCCGAGTCCCCAAGGCTCATCAACCAGTGTGACAAAGCTACGATCTTCCGTCTACTCCAGCGCCTCGCTGACAAAGGGATCTTACGCCGACTCGGCCTCCACGAACGCGCCGCCTACTTCGCCCTCCTCCTCCCTGGCCAACACCGTGACTATTTAATCTGCACCGAGTGTGGCTCCATCGAGCCGATCAAGGCTCCCTGCCCAGTGCACGAGCTGGAAAAGGAAATCCAGTTCACCACGGGTTACAAGGAGCTCTACCACGAGCTGGAATTTTTTGGCACCTGCCCCAAGTGCTCCACATAGCTTGATATCTAGCCAGAAAGGCGTAGACGATTCGTCGTCTAAAATAAGTCAACTCGTTCTTTTTGTGGAACATAGGACCCAAGGATTAGTTAAGGCGTCCAATGTAAATTTATGTGCATTCAACTTGACTTCACGCCCTTCGCTTACTAGATATTGTGAATTCATAGTGTTTACATTGCTTCTCGTTTAATAAGCCCCTCTTTGAATTTAGACTACCTCGAGACCTAGCAGTACCAAAAACGTAACCAACACTGGCAAAACGGTATTGTAATAGAAACAGTTGTTAACGTTTTTCATCAATGACAGTGGCTATATATAGGCCATTCTCTATGCAAACAGGCTTTAACCCTTTATTGATTACGACACGGCATCCGTTTAATTTCACTTTCCTCTCGCTACAAAACACACCTATGACGATGATTTGCGTCTCTCATAAAAAAAACAATAACCGAGGATTTGCCCTCATCGCCACGATCTCCGTGATGGTCCTTTTGGTGATGGTGGCACTGGCAATGCTCAGCCTAGCCACTATTGAGCAGCGTTCTCAGGGGCTTAGCAGCGCCAAGACCGAAGCTCAGGCCAATGCCCGACTCGCGTTGATGCATGCCATTGGCAAACTTCAAATAGCCACTGGACCTGACCAACGCATCACCACATCGGCTGATTTTGCAGGAAAATCCGATGGCACCGAACTCGCCAGTGGCGAGCAACCTCAAAACAACGTCGCTCATGATGGAACGAACAAGGGGCTCAGCTCATTTCTGAATGGAACTCGTTACTGGACTGGAGTTTGGAGAAACCGAGCCACAAATCCCGGCACCTCCATCTACACCCAAACACCATCGTCCGAGCATGTTGATTGGCTTATCAGTGGCGTAGGCACCCTCCCATCCGATCCTAATTTTGCCGTATCTGCCTCTGGCCAACCTATCGACGACACAAAAGCCGTCATTCTCGCAGGAAAAAACACCGTTGGACCAGCCAACCCATCAACCATTAGAAATTATATCTCAGCGCCACTCATCAGCATCGGACGTGACGGCAAATCTTCTGGTCGCTACGCTTGGTGGGTAGGTGACGAAGGAATCAAAGCCCGCAACAACATCCGCGCTGAGTATGCCGCCAATGCCATAGCGAGATATGAAGACCTCATCGCAAACCGCAGAGGATGGGAAGCCATCCCGGGTTATCAGAATTATCCAAAGCCCGGTCAGGATGCCGATTTGGAAAAGGTCATTAGCGACCGTGAAATGGAACTCGTCGAACAAACGCTGCAAGGCACACCACTGCAACGCACCTTCCACGCAGCCACCCCTTACAGCATTGGCCTAGCCACTAACTCCCTCACAGGTGGACTCAAGGTTGATCTCACCCACTACTTGGAAAATGGTTTCGCCAGCTCCGCAACATTTCCTAATGCACCGGTAGGAAACGAAAACATTATTCCTCAGTCGATTGCCCCCTCGATCAGCGGCCCTAAATGGAGACAGCTCAAAGACTTCTACGACGTCGGCAAGTCAACCGGAAGCAGTGGTGAGCTTCTTGTGCAGTCCGCTGAAAATTCTGATAGCAACATCACCATCGCCCCCGTCATCACCGATCTACGCACCTTGTTTGGAGCCAAAGTTCAAAAGCACTCCGGCACTGTCTATCAGATATTTGCAGCTACCAAAGTTGCCGTTTCCATTGCCAACCCCTACCCTTACCCGTTGCGTTGGAATACCCCTTTAAAGTTCGAATTAAAGAGCGATACCCCTTCCGGTATTCGTCCATCCTGCATTTGGACTATTGGTGCCTACTGCCAGTTTCTTCCCCAACACACAAATAGCTCCGCCTGCCTCAACCGTGCAATCATGCAAATCCCACCATCCGTGCTTCTTCCGGGTGAAGCCCGATCTTACACCATTGGCCAAGCTGTCGAACGCCCATGGGGTTCCCCACAAGTAAACATCAACCTTGTGGAATTTACCCGTGGAGATCCTACCAATTTTGAGCACTCCATCATCCAGAAAAACAACGTCGGGTTTAATATGAATGGTCGCACCATCCGGCTGGACGTCAGGGAGTCCACCAATTCCACCCAGATGACCGCCGAGTTACGTATCGGCACCTCAAGCGGACTTCTCCGCCGAATCAAAAGCTTCGAGTGCGATAACGGCTACTTTTCAAGAACCACCCGTTGGCTCAATAGCTACTGGGCAAGCCGGATGACCAAACCCTTTGGTCTTCAGCTATTTACTTTCCAGATCAGCCAACCTGGTGCCGACTACGCATCCCTCCTACCAGCTCAGAACTTGATGGGTATCAGCGGATCGACCTTACGCACCTTTGCCGATTTTAATGTCCGAGCCGACCACTTTAAAGCGCCCATCACAAGTTACAATCCACCTCCCTACTTTGGGAAAAGTGAAAACAGCTTCGCCCTTCTACCATTCGTTCAACCTGGTGGCGATACCGGCACGGCCTTTACTCGGAATCTAGCTTCTGACCCACTTCCCTGGGGCCAGTCACCTTTCGGCCCTGCAAAAACCATCCTGTTTTCTTTCCCTAACAAACTCCTATCACTCGGGCAACTTCAACATGCTGATCTTACAGCCGATGATCGCTCCATATCCGTTTCTCTCCAGCCAGGAAATGCCTTTGCCAACTCCTACGCTCCACCATTGGTTAAGCGGCACCTATCTCAAGAACAGAGAAAGGACTACTTAGTAAGACATAATCGCCGGGCCGATCCCTCGAATCATAATTACTACGATATCGCCTACCTTCTCAATGCCACTATCTGGGATCGTTACTTTCTCTCAACCATTCCAACTTCTGGTATTGCCGAGCCAGAAAACCCAAACCTCACACCCACTTTTGCCACCAATGATGCCGACCTCAGAGAACCTCAAAAAGCAGCTAGTCAACTTGGAATCAACGGCGCGTTCAACATCAACTCGACCAACAAAGATGCCTGGATCGCGCTGCTCTCCAGCACCCGCCATCTGAAACACCCTAGCGATGGCGCCGCCTCCACCGGAGGAGCCTTCTTCCCCCGCAGTCTGGAACAAAAATCCGGTGCTTCTAATCCTCCCACAGGTGACGATGTCGATTCCTGGTCAGGTTACCGTCGACTAACCGAAGATGAAGTTGAAAACCTTGCCGAGCACATTGTGCGCCAAGTTAGACTTCGGGGCCCCTTTACCTCGCTCGCCCACTTCATCAATCGGACACTACTCCCTCTCAAGGAAAAAACCGAACTCAGCCGCTCAGGACCACTTCAGGCAGCGATCGATGAGGCAGCTCTCACCGTCACACCAGATCGCACAAAATCAGCCCTGACCAATCTCAACCTCAATGAGGACAAGGTAAGATTCCAACGTAATGGTATCTATCCACGAGCTGATATCGTTGGCGGCGACCCAACTGCGTTTCCAAATCCAGGACCTGAACCAATCTGGGATAGGGTGAGCGCTGATAACAATCCTGGAACAGTAGCCTCCATTCTCGCGGATCGCGCCATACTCATCGATAACAAATACCGTAAGGAACAAGGCAACCGTTCGACAGGTATACCGGGGTGGCTCACCCAAGCAGATATCTTACAAGCCATCGGCCCTTCCATTTCAGTTCGTTCAGACACATTCCGCATCCGCGCTTATGGAGAATCCGTTGATCCAAACACGGGAAAAGTTAAAGCCCGTGCCTACTGTGAAGCTGTCGTCCAGCGCACCCCACAGTATACCGATCCAACCAACCCGCCTGAACAGGACAGCACAGCGCTTACAAAAACCAATGCTACCTACGGCCGTAAATTTATCATCACCTCATTCCGCTGGCTTTCCCCAAATGAAATCTAAAATTGTCTGCACGATCATTCTCTTAGTAGCGCCTTTTGTTTCCGCACAACAGAAAGACTCTGCAAAAATATCCACCAAGGTCGATCTCGTTTCCATTGGTGAAGACATCCCTGGTTTATCTCTCGGCAAGGGTAAAAAAACGATTAGCGCGCTGGCATTCCGATATGGGAAGACCATTCGCTACAAGGGAGACCGAGTCATCGAGATTTCCCAGTCGTCCTCAGCAAAGAATGCACAACCTGAAGAAGAGGACCATCCAGATGCGCTTATCCCCCTGCCACCACAAAAGATCCCAAGCACCGAGGTCGACCAGAAAGACAACATCGCCAAAGCTATCGAGAAAAGACGGAAAAAAAATCCGGATCTTGTCGCCCTCGCAGTCGTGCCAAGCGGGTCACGTCACATTACCATCCTCCTGAGCCCTGCAGCAAACAACACCTACCGCGCCTACGTCATCAATGATGATCCTACCAAACTCCCATACGGTAAGATGCGGGTGCATAATTTCTGTAAACACCCGATTTCGATGCGTTTTAATAATCGCAAGGCCCAGATTATCCCATCGCAGAAAGGACGCCAGGAATCCCCAAACGCAAGCAACACGCTTAGCTACTTCCTTGGCTATCCCAAAAACAAGACTTGGAAGATTCAGGAAAACAACATCCTCCGTGTCACCAAGGATGAGCAGGTTCAAATGATCATCATGCGTAGCCGCTCATCCTTCTTTGTCTCTGCCTCCGGCGCTCGTGGCGGCAGAATGCAAGTTGCCGTCCTGCGTCGGAACAAATCACTCAAGAAACTAAAACCGGATGATCCAGCAGAAAATGATCGCCGCCCGGCACTGCCCGAGGGAAAAGAAAGTTAATTATATACCCGCCTCTCCCCTAGAGAGGGGGCAACTATCTTCAACCTAGTGGCTACACTTCTTACTTTCGTCCGTGTAGAATCCTTCCTCGGTAGGAATGAATTTCCCACGGCCTTCGAGGAAGGTAACCGCGTCAGTAGCAGTCATACCATTTTCGGAACAGCTATGAAATGTGGTGGTGATGCCAAACTTGTGAACGATGGCATTTTTCAGGCTCTCGCGGGTGTAAACCTCACCTGTTTCCATCATCATTTGCATAATATCGTGCACGTGTGCTTCAGTCATACTTACGTCTATACACTCACTTCTTCAATTGACTGATTTTTTTTCTTTAATTATCTTTTAAGCTAATTTGTAGCCCTTTGGTATTTGGAGTTTGGAGTTTGAAACTTAGAGCATATGGTCGGCGCATGGCAAACATCGGCGAGCGCGCGCAACTTACTATTCTCAGGGAAAGCTCCCCAGGATTCTTTATCGACTCCCAGGGTGAACTTGGTGAAATCTTGCTACCTAGGACCGAAACCATCGGCAACTGCACAACCGGCGACACGGTGGATGTCTTTATTTACTGTGACTCAGAGGACCGCCCAATCGCCACGATGAAAGAACCCAGAGTATTGCCTGGCAACTTTGCCAAGCTGGAATGTATCGCCGTGACTAGTATTGGTTCATTTATGGACTGGGGACTGATGAAGGATCTCTTTGTCCCCTTCCGTGAACAGGGTAGCCGACTCGACGTCGGGAAGTCCTATGTGGTTTACGCTTATGTCGATCCTAGCAGCGATCGTATTGTTGGCAGCCGACGGATCAATCGCTATCTCAGCAAGGAGGAACCCGACTACGAAGTAGGCCAAGAAGTCGATCTCATGGTCTACGCCATGACCGATCTCGGCTATAAAGCTATCATCAACGGTAAGCACAGCGGCGTGCTCTTTGCCAATGAGGTCTTCAAAAAACCAGCACCCGGCGAGCGTCTTAAAGGCTACATTGTCAAAGTGCGCAGCGATGGAAAAATCGACCTCTCCTTGCAAAAACCGGGTCAAACAGGGAAGGAAAAAGGAGACGATCTCGAAGCCCGCATCGAAGCTGAACTTTACGAACGTGATGGTTATTGGGAGTTATGTGACTCCAGCCCGCCAGAGGATATTTACGAAGCTTTGAGTGTTAGCAAAAAAGCCTTTAAAAAAGCCACTGGCTCTCTCTTTAGAAAACGTAAGATCACCATCGGTAAAGATGGTATTCGAACGGTAAAGTAGGGTAAGTTTGCAACTTGCCGGCAACCCAAGCCATCTACTTCACACATCCTGCCGGCAAGTTGCAAACTTACCCTACTTTACGCATTGCCTCTCTGCAGCCCCACCAAGGCTACGATCACAAGCACACCGCCAAGCCAGATCCCGATCCCAGGTGATTCACCGGATACGAGGAGAGATGATTCCACCACCGCACAGATCGGCACAAGGAAGCGATATCCTGCCAGTAGGTTGACTGGAAACAAGCTTGTCAGGTGATTCCACAAGCCAAATCCCAAAGCCGAAACAAAGGCGAGGTAAGCGGTTAGCCACATCACTTTAGTGGAAAACAATTCTGGTAAACTAGACCATGCTGATACGCCAGATAGCATAAACATCACCCCGCCTAGAAACAGGCCGTAACCCGTTGCCGCTCTTGCACCCATCGTCTTGAGGATTTTCTGTAGCATGATCAAGCCCAGCGATCCACTCAGTGTACAGAGACAAAAAAGAGCACCTCCAAGAACTGGCTGACCACTACCCGCTCCCGGCTTGTAGACAGCCAATACTACCCCCGCCGCGCCCAGTGCGACAAAGCACCACTGCCATCGATTCGGCCACGGCGTTTTCAATAGTAATGGCGCTAGCAGAAGCCACCAGATACTCCCGGAGCCTACAAGTAAACCTCCGAGCACTGCACTCGATATGGCAAGTGCCGTATAAAAAAGCACATACTGAACATAGGTTTGCGCACAGGCAAACCCGATCAATCTCAACTTCGAGGTTTCCTTTAATTCCTTAAGGGGGCGTTTTGCTAACAGCAACAGCACGGCACCACCTAACATAAACCTCACCCCGGCAAGTAAAAGCCGGTTGGGCATATCTGGCTCTACTCCACACGCAGCCCATTCAGCATAGATTGCCTTAATTGCGGGAAATGCACTACCCCACAGCAGAGCGATCATCAGCACTGCAAAAGGCAGCACGCGGGACGTAATTTTCACAGATTTTAAGGACTCCGTTAAACGTGTGTGGTAGCCACATACACAGTGCTTTCCGAATTGCGACCAAGGATCGGATTGTTAAATGGAACGATGTGTGTCTCACAGGTGGCAAACACCCCGTTGAGTGCATTCATAAAATTCTCCTCAGGCGGATCATCCGACCACAAAGCAAAGATCCCACCTGGGTGAATCTGCTCGGTCATTTTACGAAGTCCATCGACTTGGTAGAAACTGGCGTGATTCTCGTTCAACAGGTGATCAGGTGAGTGATCGATATCGAGTAAAATGGCGTGGAATTTTTTATCCGAATCAGCGGAGTCAAATCCTACCCCTTCTTCACTAATAGCTCGTTTGAAAAAGTCTCCATGCTCGAAGCTGCAGCGCAGATCGGCAGTGAGACCGGCGCCCAGAGGAACGAGTCCCTTTTGATGCCAGTCGATGACTGGCTGTAAGTAATCGACGACGATTAACTCGCCCACTGAATCATGATCGAGTGCCACCTTGGCCGTGTATCCAAGACCAAGACCTCCGACGACGACTTTGAGTTGATCGTTTCCTGGAAATACCTTTTCCGCAGTAGCCAGCCCAAGAGTCGAGAGAGCTTCTTCTACCACAGTAAATAGCGACGACATCAAGAAGTCCTTCCCGAGCATGATCTCATAGACTTCGAGGTTATCGAGCGTCATCATGGTACGTCGGCGCAGGACCACTTCGCCGAGGGGTGTCTGCTGGTAGTCGATTTCTTCGAAGCGAGGTTGCATGGACTTTTGTAGTCATGCCGAGCGCGGATGGGTAGCCAATTTGCACCTTAGCCATAAAAAAGCCGCCTTCCCCACGAATGGGAAAGACGACAAAGTTGTTTGATCGCTGCGAGACGAAACAAACATGCCGTTGTGAAGCGGCACGCCGAGGTTACCACACCCCGACACGCGCTGTTTCACACGTATCTGCTGGTGAGTCAAGATATAAGAAATCAACCGGGCATCTACTTATTTGGCTGCTACTGAGTCATTTAGCCTATTTTTGACCACAATTTTGCACTTATTTGATTGCAGATTAGAGAATCCTGACCGAGAAGACGCACAGCGTGAACACAGAACCCATCATCAACAAAGAGGACGTCTATAAAGATACCAAGAAGTGGCGCAAAATTGTGGTACAATACCAGAAACCCAGCGTAGCAAAGGCTACCTGGCAAATTGTCAACACACTGGTGCCATTGCTCGCTTGCTGGGTCGCCGTCTATTTCGTCCGCGACATCTCAATGTGGCTGGTTATCCCGTTCCTTGCTCTGATCGCTGGATTCACCGTGCGGGTATTCATTATTTTCCACGACTGCGGTCACCAGTCGTTTTTCAAATCACGCAAGGCCAACGATATTTTGGGGTATATCACGGGAGTTCTCACATTTACACCCTACCGTTTCTGGCACTGGGAGCACGGCATTCACCATTCCACAGCCGGTGACCTAGACCGTCGAGCCGAAGGTGATGTCTGGACCATGACTGTGGAGGAGTATGAAGCATCATCAAAAGGAATGAAGTTCGCCTATCGCTTGGTGCGCAGCCCGTTGATTCTTTTCACCATCGCTCCCATGTTTCTGTTTCTCGTCTGGCAGCGTTTTTCATCCAAAAAAGCCAAGTGGATAGACCGTCGCTCAGTTTGGTGGACGAATCTCGGAGTGGCTGGAATGGCCTCGCTCGGTTGCTACGTCTTTGGCTGGCAACAATACCTTCTATTCCAACTTTGTTCCTGCGCAGTTTCCACGACCGCTGGAGTCTGGATGTTCTACGTCCAGCACCAGTTCGAAGACGTCTACTGGGCACGGAAAGATAAGTGGAACTTTGCTGCCGCTGCTCTCGAAGGCAGCTCATTCTACAAGCTCCCCAAGGTGCTTCAGTGGTTCTCAGGCAACATCGGTTTCCACCACATCCACCACCTCAGTTCGAAAATCCCGAACTACCTTCTTGAGGACTGCCATAACGCAGAGCCGCTTTTCCAACAGGTCCCCTGCCTGACCATCCGCACAAGTCTAGCCTGTGCAGGTTACCGTTTACTCGATGAGGAAAATAACCGCTTGGTCGGCTTCAAATACCTCAAGGAATACCGGAAGCAGCACCAGAGCCAGGAAGCTGCTTAATGCAGCCACCTGCTGAGCGACGGGTGAGCGCATGACATAGGCTTGATTTTCTGCCTTTACGGGTCACGTGAGATCTGGGCATCTTTTTTGGTAACCACACGCAACACAGAGTGTTGCTGCCATCAAATCCAGATCTACTTCTACGCATGAACCTTGTCAGCACCTTCAGAAAATCGTTTTCCACCGCAGCCCTTCTCTTTGCGTCCACCGCCTGCCTATTTGCTGATGAAGCAGAAACCGCTACGATAGCGGTCAACTCCGGTGACACGTCATGGATTCTTACAGCTACGGCACTGGTGCTCTTTATGACCATGCCTGGTCTTGCCCTCTTCTATGGTGGTCTGGTTCGCTCAAAAAACGTGCTTTCGGTGATGGCCCAGTGCTCGGGCATCGCAGTGATGGCATCAGTCCTCTGGGCCGTTTGTCTTTACAGTCTGGCTTTCAAAGGTGGAAACGGCGGATGGATCGGGAATCTCGATGCCGCCTTCCTCAATGGAGTCACTACTGACTCTGTTGCCGATGGAACAAAAATCCCCGAAACTCTGTTCATCATGTTCCAGATGACCTTCGCCATCATCACGCCCGGCCTCTATGTGGGTGCCGTTGTTGAGAGAATGAAATTTGGTTCTATCATGCTTATCTCCGCACTGTGGCTACTTCTCGTTTACACCCCTGTCACCCACTGGGTATGGGGTGGCGGATGGCTTCAGGAAATGGGTGTGCACGATCTGGCTGGAGGAATCGTCGTGCACGCCACGGCCGGTGTCTCCGCACTGGTCATGGCCATCATGCTAGGTAAACGCCGTGGTTTCCCGTCACACCCGAATCCACCACACAACCCAGGTATGGTCTATATCGGAGCCTCGATGCTGTGGGTCGGATGGTTTGGCTTTAATGCCGGTAGCCAAGTCGCCGCTGGCCAGGGAGCAGGCATGTCGATGCTCGTCACCCACCTTTCCGCTGCCACTGCCGCTGGTGTTTGGGCCATCTTAGAACGTGTTCTCAATGGCAAGTCCAGTCTCGTGGGTATGGTCACAGGTTTAATCGCCGGCCTCGCCACCATTACTCCCGCTTCAGGTGACGTTGGCCCAATGGGAGCCATTGCCATCGGCACCATTGCAGCCGTAGTCTGCTACTTCTCGGTCAACCTAATCCGTAACAAGTTGAAAATCGACGACTCGCTCGACGTCTTTGCTGTCCACGGTGTTGGCGGCATTCTCGGAACGATCTTACTCGCCTTCTTTGGCCAAAAGTCGCTCGGAGGTCTCGGCCTTGTCAAACCCATGGGAGAGCAACTCGGCATCCAACTTACGGGACTTGGCGTTACGATCATCTGGTCGACCATCGCTACCGTGATCATCGTGCTCGTCGTTAAGGCCACCATCGGTATCCGTGTTGACGAAGAAGAAGAAAACCGTGGTCTCGACCTCACCGAACACGGTGAAGACGCCTACAGCGAGGTTTAGTCCCGAAACATGGGCTCTAATTTTTGTCACAAAGCCATCCCTGTGATACAAGTCCTAGTATGAAAACATTACTTCTCTCTACGAGCCTGCTATTTGCCACCGTTCTGTCCGCGCAAGCAGCCATGAAACCCGTAGAGGTATCCATGGATACACCCAGCTCTGGCTGGAGCCTTAAAATCAAAAGCGCTCACACTCGCAACAACAAACTCCTAGTCGTTTGCCAACTCTCACATGCAGGTGGCGTCAGCCTGACTGTCATCAGCAAGGTCAAAGACTCCATCCAGCTTCCCGAGAAACAGGCCAACATGAAACGTGAGATCTACGTGCTCGGGAAAACCTGGAATTGGGGCAAGGGATACACCGCCGTCACACCAGAACAACTTAAGATCCAACTCAAGGACAGTCAGGCTGTTTACACGGCAAAAAATGAAAAAGGGGCAAAGGAGCCCGCTGCAAAAATCAAGGGTAACGACAGCGACTTCGTAAACCTCAAATATGAAGATGCTGTAACGCTCGCTAAAAAACGGAAACTCAAATATCGAATCGTCAAAAAAGACGGTCGATCCCTTAACGTGACAATGGATCATCGGCCAAACCGACTGAACTTCACGCTCGTAAAAGACATCGTCACTGCTGTCCGGCGAGGGTAACGTAGCCCATCATGAATTTACCCGAAGAGCCACTCAACATCCTCTATCAGGACGAGTGGTTCGTTGCCGTGGATAAACCCGCCGGCCAGCTAGTACACCCTGCCGACGTCCCCCAGGAAGACGATCAGGTAACCATGAAAATCCTGCGCGATCAGATTGGAAAATTAGTCTACAACATCCACCGGATCGACCGTCCTACGACGGGTGTTCTGCTCTTTGGTATCGACCGGACCGCCGCCCGTTCACTACATCGTGCCTTGGAGCGACATGAAATTGAAAAAACCTACTGGGCCGTTGTCAGTGGACAGGCCCCAAGCGAACCATGGGAATGTAAGGAGCCGTCACAGAAAGCTGATGATGCTCCCTTACGTGAGGCTCACACCAGTTTCAACACCCGAGGCCATACTACACTCGACTGCTTACAGGATGCAGAAAACCCAACACTCTCGCTGATCGAAGCACGCCCACACACGGGACGATTTCATCAAATCCGAAGGCACCTGCTTCATCAGGGACTACCAATTGTTGGTGACTACCGCTATGCAGGAATCGAGACGTCCAATTCATTAGGCTCCCTTCTTGGGACGGGAACTAGAATGCTACTTCAGTCGAAAAGCTTATCGTTTACACACCCAGTCACCGAAGAAGAAACCAACATCGAAGCTCCAGTTGAACCTAACTTCCTAAAGTGTTTTCCAAAGCTCACTTGAAAGAATAAGATTCCCTCAACGCATTCCTATCAAACCATCTATCAGCTTGAACCTCATGAAATTAATCAGCCTTTTCTCACTCCTTATTACCCTTAACATCTCTGCAGCGGGCGACCCTAAGGAAGCGCAAGCCTCTACAAAACCTAACATAATCTACATCCTTGCCGATGACCTTGGTTACGGCGATCTAGGCTGTTACGGGCAAAAGGTCATTAAAACTCCCCGACTCGACAAAATGGCCGCCGAGGGCATGCGCTTCACCCAGCACTACTCAGGCAGCACCGTCTGTGGACCCTCAAGAAGCTGCATGCTGATGGGCAAACACACAGGACACACATTCTTGCGCGGCAATGGCAGCCTTCAGGTCCGACTCGATCCTCAGGATGAGATTTTCCCAAGAGCTCTAAAAAAGGCAGGTTATCACACCGCCATGATCGGAAAATCCGGCCTCGCCTGTAACTCAGATGACGGATCACTCCCGAACGCCAAAGGCTTCGATTACTTCTTCGGCTTCACCTCCCACACACAAGCACACTGGTATTTCCCCAAGTATCTTTGGAAAAACGGTAAAAAAGTTGAGTATCCTAACAACGCACTTCACGAGGGCGACAACTACAGCTCAGAACTCGTTATCAACGAAGCCCTGCAATACATCGAGCGCCAAAAAGACGGACCGTTTTTTCTCCACCTCGCCTTCCAGATTCCCCACGCAAGCCTAAGAGCCAAAGAGGAATGGAAAGCCAAGTATCGCCCTATTCTCAAAGAGACTCCACTTCCACCCAAAAAGCACCCGCATTATTCTTACGAAACCGAACCCAAAACAACCTTCGCCGCCATGATCTCCTACATGGACCATAACGTCGGACTCGTGATTGATAAGCTCAAGGAACTCGGCATCGACAACAACACTCTCATCATCTTCTCCAGCGACAATGGGGCCATGCAAGAAGGCAGCCATAAACGCGGCAGCTTCAATTCCAGTGGTGAACTCCGCGGCGGAAAACGCGACCTCTACGAAGGTGGTGTTAGAACACCAACCATCGCCTGGTGGCCAGGGAAAATAGCCCCCGGTGTGGTATCCGATCACCTCTCCGCCTTCTGGGACATCTCATCAACCTGCCGCGAACTTGCAGGCGCAGCACCTCAAGCAGATACCGACGGTTTATCCATGGTTCCCACACTACTAGGAAAATCAGGACAGAAAAAACACAGCTTCCTCTACTGGGAATTCTACGAAGGTGGTGGCAAGCGCGCCGTTCGTAAGGGCAAATGGAAACTCATCTATCTTAAAACCGGCTCCATTCGTAATCCAGCACCCGAACTCTACAATCTCGACAAAGATCCAAGTGAGGAAAACAACATCGCTAATGCCAACCCTGAGATCGTTTCCGAACTCCAAAAATTGATGACTCAGTCGCACACCGTCGCTGAGCACAAAGGATTCCGACTAGCATCAGAAAAACCAGCCGGTAGCGAGAAGCCCAAGAAGAAGAAGGCCTCAAAGTAACCATCTGATTCCCGAGCACAGCGCGATGACTGGGCGAATGGTAAATACCACTTAGTGATTCAAAAGAGACGAATGCCGGAGTGATTTGCCAAAATGGCAAGGCGCGCCGATGGAGTGGTGCGGGCACCATGACTGAGAAGTATCGCAGCCATATTGGCAAAACGCCCGGCTTCCACAGAAATGCGAAACACAAATTGAACTAAAACTTCAAATCAAATATCCGTCGATCATCTTAAATAGCACTATAACCAGTAGAGCCGTATCGAATGTACTATGAATGCACCATTGTTGAAAAATGCTATTTGCAAACACCCCTATCATGCTTGAAACTTGTCTGGCATGGAACGCCCATCACCCATTTCACCGAACCGACTTCTCGCGTGGTATCGCTCCGGATCCATTACACGGGCTCAATGGTTAGAAGGCATGCGTCAACAGTTCCAGTTGGCACTCAACGAAATCGAAGAAGATCGATCAGATCCCAATCGCGCTCTACTCGAAACATGGCGATGCAAAAGCGCCTCACGCCGACTCAAAAAAGACCACACCGAGGCAGAACTCCGCGAGGTCTTTATGTCCCTCAGCGAACTCGATGATTTTCCTCCCTCCACCTATCTCTGGAATGCTGATCAACTCGACGTTCCGATCCACTGCTTTCTCCGTGAGAAACGCGCCCCCGTGCTTCGCTTTCGTAAGATGTCTATCAGACGACTCACCGCTGAACTCACCATTGAGTATGGCGGTCTCAAATCCAAAGATCGCATCCGCGAAACCATGCACCTCCGCCGCGATTGGCGAGGCACCTTAATTGTAGAATCACGTGAACAATAATACCATCTCAACAGTCAGCTGACCTGAAAAATGAGCAGGTGCAGAATCAAGTTAGCTATGGACAACGGGTATAGTCAGAATCGAGCTCTTACGAACTCACTACCAAATTCACCATTCTATCCAGCTCCGCCAACTAGCCCTGCACTTTTTTCACAAACTGTGCCTTAAGCGCAATTGATAATCCGTCCATCTTACAGTCGATCTCATGATCCCCATCGACAATCCGGATTGGCTTCGACTTCATACCGCTTTTGAGCACCTTGGATGTCCCCTTAAGCTTCAGATCCTTGATCATCTGCACGATGTCACCAGATTCCAAAACATTGCCAAAGGCATCCTTCACCACACGCTCTTCATTAGCTTCATCCTCCTCCACAATTTCCTTATCCCACTCATGACCACAGGTCATACATTCGTATTTGGTCTTGTGATCAACAACGTCATCGACGGTACAAACGGGGCAGGAAATATTGGACATAGACCGAGATAAAGCTGATCACAGTTCTGTTGCAAGCCTCGATTACCTCTTAAAACTTCCGTGTTTTCCGCTTCTTCCGTGGTTCAAAATGACTGCACAACCCAAGTGATTTTACATCATTCGCGCCTTTCGCATCTTTCACAGTTAAAAAATTTGCAACTCTCTTACAACACTCGCGTTTCATTTGACGAACCAAGAATAAACCCATGAAACACACACTAACAACTGTCACCACAATTATCGCACTAGGCTCGATGAGCTCTCTATCACTTGCCGCACCCAAAGGACTTGGCGAAAAAAAGGCCCGCATCCTCGTAAACCCGACGCCGGTCAATCCGCAGAACGCATTGCCGACAAGGAAGAAGCTGTTCTCGATCGCAAAGATGACAACGCTTGGAAAAAAGACCCGCTAGCACGCGATCACAGACACGAAAATCTGCGTAAATATACCAACCACACTTATGCACGCATTGTCTAACTCCTAACCATCGGAGCACTTGAAGAAGCCGATGGCAACAAGCTCAAAGCACAACATGCCACCATCATCAAAGGGGCAAAAGCCGCAGCTGCTGACAAAGGCCTCAACGATGATGATAAAAAGAAAATTCGCACCCAGTTGAACACACTTAACGACAATATTAACGCTGCGATTAAGGAGCCAGAAAAAGACAACGACCGCACACCGATCGTCAATCGCGCACAACACCGCTTCGAAGAACAAATAGAACGTGGCATCAAGTCAGGTCGCCTCAGCACACTCGAAGCCTCAAGCCTCCGCCGCAAAGTCACCAAACTCGAAGGCTACGAAGAGCGCCTCAAAGCAGGAAAAGAGCTTTCAAGCAACGAACGTGAACGCCTAATGAAGGAAGTTCTCGAACTCCAACGCGATATTAACAAGGCGCTGCGTGATTAAGATCACAAAATCCATCTCCATACATAAACCATACCAATTCATGACAATCATTATAGAAAGCAGATCATCCTTAGCCATTGAAGTCAGTGTAGTACATACCATATTTCAAAGTGATTCCTTGAAATGTATCCTCCTAACCTAGAGTATCATTTCATACAGTTACCTCGCGAACATCCATGAACATCATCAAAACTCTCACCCCCCTATTCATCCTCCCCGCTCTCTGCATATCCATATCCCTTGCTGAAAGCCCCAAACTCAAGGTGCTTATCATCGACGGCCAGAACAACCACAAGTGGCAAACAACCACCCCCGTTCTCAAAGAAGCCCTCGAGTCCAGTGGAGCATTTACCGTAACCATTTCCACCAGCCCTGCCAAAAAGTCCGCACCTGACGCCTGGGCAAGCTGGAAACCAAACTTCGTAGCCTACGATACCGTTGTCAGTAACTACAACGGCGAAATGTGGCCAGAGGCAATCCAGAAGAGCTTTGTTAAATTCGTCAACGACGGCGGCGGATTCGTCAGCGTTCACGCAGCCGACAACTCATTCGGAAAATGGAAAGAGTATAACGAAATGATCGGTGTCGGAGGATGGGGCGGTCGTAAACTTATCAAAGACGGAGCATGGGTGCACGTCGTCGACGGAAAAGTCATTCGCGATATCACCACAGAAGGTAAATGCGGCGCCCACGGTCCCAGAAGACCTTTCCTCATCGAGCACCTCGATACAAAACATCCCATCACCAAAGGCCTCCCCGAAAAATGGCTTCACGCCAAAGACGAACTCTACTGCAAACTCTGCGGACCAGCCAAAAACCTCGAAGTTCAAGCCCACGCCAAATCCAATCTAACAAAGAGAAACGAGCCAATGCTCATGACCATCGTATTTGGAAAAGGCCGCGTATTCCACACTACACTAGGACACGATGTCGAGTCCATGCGCTGCCGCGGCTTCTACGAAATCCTCGAACGAGGAACCGAGTGGACCGCCACCGGCAAAGTCGTAAAAACCGCAGAAGTCCCAGCCGACTTCCCTACAGCAGATGAAGTATCCCCAGTCCCTGCACCGTAACTCCGCGTTAACGCGGGAGAATAGTGAATAGTGAATAGTGAATAGTGAATGAGTAACCCAAGTCTTCCTCTCGCGTCTGTTCGCACATTTCGCGGTCAATAAATCCCCTTCAGTGGTCTCTATTTCTCAAAGATCATAAAATGCTGCCAGGGCAAAAAGCCCTCGGTCCGCAGGTGTCGTAACCCCACCACCTTCATTTCTTTAACCGACTGGGCCTCGGTCATCTTGTGCAAAGTCTTAATGGGCACATCCGGATCCTCGCCACGGTATTCGAGTAGATACACGCGCCCACCTGGCTTCAGTGCGTGGAAAATCGACTGCATCATCTCATTCGGATGCGAAAACTCGTGGTAAGCATCCACCAGGATCACCGCGTCCACAGTCCCCTCTGGCAACTGCACCGAGTCCACCTTCCCTAGGTGAGCCTCAACATTCGCGACCCCAAGCTTCGCAGCCTTTTGCCCCAGAAAAGCCACCATCTCCGGCTGAATATCCACCCCAATCACCTTCCCCTCGGGAACCAACGGCGCAATAAGAAACGTATAATACCCCGATCCAGACCCAATATCAGCCACCACCGCATCCACCCTCAGCTCCAACCCCTTCACCGCCTTACTAGGCGCCTCCTCATCCTCACGGTTATCCCGCTCCAGCCAATTAATCGCCTCATGCCCCATCACCAAAGAGATCTCCCGCCCCATATAAACCTTCCCCGAACCCCCACGCCCCTTCGCCTTAGTTTCATACTCAAACGGTTTGGGTGAAAAGGGCACTTCCTCCACTTCCTCCACTTCTGAAACTTCGGCTTCCGCCGGTGCACCTCCAGCCTCCTGCTCAACAGGCTTCTCTGAGTCATTACCCGTCTCTTTTCCCAGCTGAGACAGATACACCATTCCACCAATCACTATAAGCAATAGGAGGATATATCGCATCAGTCGTTTTTCGTCCTTAGGTTCCATAACAAGTTCAGTATATCATGTTTTTAAAACAATCAACACTCAGAATTATTTTACGATAAGGATGCACAGCCCTCTCCTTCCCGCCTAAAACATCTCCATCTGCGGGTCGTCTTTTTCGTCAGCTAACCTGACTCCAATTCCAAACAGGCGGATGGGTTTTCCTTTGCCGCGGGTGTAGGCTTCTTGGAGGAGGGTGATGTAGATGATTTTGTCTAGGGTGGGGTGGGCGCGTTCGGCGGTGGTGCGGGTGAAATCAGAGAATTTTAGTTTGATGACTAGGGAGCGGACGGTGCGGTTGCGGTATTTTGTTTCCAGGGTTTCCTGGATGGACTCTTGCATTTGTTGCAGCTTCGGGAGGAGGTCTTGGATATTGGTGACGTCTTCAGCAAAGGTTGTTTCTTTGCTGATGGATTTGCGACTGCGGCGGGGTTTGACGCGGCGACTGTCGGAGCCGCGGCAGAGGTCGTAGAGGTCGATTCCCCATTTCCCGAAGCGGCGGGAGAGGGAAATTTTATCGAATTTCTGGAGGTCGCCGCAGGTAGTTACTTTGATGACTTTTAGTTTTTCCTGCATGCGTTTGCCGACTCCCCATAGCTTTTTGACGGGGAGAATCTGAATAAAATCGTCGATATCTTCGGTTTTAACTTCGAACTGACCGTTGGGCTTTTCCCAGTCGCTTGCTATCTTGGCTAGCATTTTGTTAGGTGCTATACCAGCGGATGCTGTGAGGCCGGTTTCCTCGAGGATCTGGGCGCGTATTTCCTTGGCGATGGCTGCGGCGGAGCTTTCCCAGTGGCTGACGTCGAGGTAGGCTTCATCGAGGGAGAGCGGTTCGATGAGTTCGGTAAACCGACCGAAGATCGCTTTGATTTTGGCTGACTCCGATCGGTAGAGGTCAAAGCGCACTGGGAGCATAATGAGTTGCGGACAGACTTGGGTGGCTTTGAACCCAGGCATCGCAGAGTGGACTCCGAACTTGCGGGCTTCGTAGTTAGCTGCGCAGATGACACCACGTTTGCTGCTTCCACCAACAGCCACGGGTTTACCACGTAGAGAAGGATTCTCCCGCTCTTCGATGGCTGCGTAGAAGCAGTCCATATCAATGTGGATGATTTTTTTCTGCGATGACATTCAGTTTCCTATTTTAAACCACGGAAATTACGAAACACACGGAAATGAAAACCTAGGGTTAACAAGCTGGGGATTTTTTACCGCGAAAAAGAGCGAAATGCGCGAAAGTTTCTTATCCAGATACCTCATATAATTAATTCCTATCAAATTAGT
>Ga0302134_10000162_pt1 | contig 24832 bp, 18 predicted proteins | sample CB9_SCM_MG_FD_203123 | JGI IMG/M metagenome (GOLD analysis project Ga0302134, IMG submission 203123) | Marine microbial communities from Western Arctic Ocean, Canada - CB9_SCM | ecosystem: Environmental > Aquatic > Marine > Oceanic | place: Canada: Western Arctic Ocean | collected 2017-09-19
CTTCTTATGCTGCGCTACAACGCAGTGCATCGCGGTGCCGAGAAAGACGTGTTTCCTTTTGTTTCCGAAGCTTCCCATCCGACCATCTGTGCGTATACGGCAACCCGTTGGACCCACCTGCTGGATCCCGCCAAGATGCCGGCTGGAGAAGCACCGGTGAGTGCCCGCGACTGCTATCGCTACTCGCTGTCACACCCTGCCGTCGACATGGTGCTGTGCGGCCCCGCGAACGCTGAACAGATGGACCAGGCAATCGCGGCTCTGGAACGTGGGCCCATTGAACCAGAGGAGCGGGAGCGTATCGAACGCATTGGGACACATCTGTATGGTGAGTATGTACCGAACTATCCCGATGCCGGAGATTTAGAGGACGTTTCCTCCGGTAAGTCAGCGCAATGAGCCAAATCACATGATGAGACTCTGTTTTTATATTCTATTATCCATCGTACCCTGCACGACCTTTGCCGATTTCCTGGAAACCCTGGAATTCAAGCACGGCATCGCTTTTTTTGAAGACCTGAAATACCCGGCCGACTATGCCCACAAGGAGTATTTAAACCCGGACGCCCCAAAGGGGGGTGAACTGCTTCTGTCATGGTCATTTTCGTTCGACACCCTGGCACCGTTATCACTCGGTGAAACTGGGGCTCCCTCTGGCTACCATTTTCGCGATGAGCCGTTGATCGTACGCGGGGGCGATGAGTTTGCAGCGTTTTATGGCCGTCTTGCCGATGGCATCGCAGTGACTAATGACAAACGGAGGATCGTTTTCCGGATCCATCCAGATGCAAAATGGGATGACGGCGTGCCGGTTACCGCCCACGATGTGGTCTATACCTTTGATCTCAATAGCAGCCAGATTGGCGCCGAACTCTACTTCGATTATATTCAATCTGTAGAAGCCTTAGACGACCGCCACGTGGTGTTCCACCTAACGGCGCCCCTGACCTACGATCATGTCGCTTCGATTCAATACCAGGGAATCCTGCCAGAGCATTATTGGCGAGACAAAGATCCAACAGCACATACCATTATCCCCCCCGTCTACAGCGGCCCCTACCGCCTGAAAGAGGTCAAATTGGGACGCTATGCTGAATATGAACGACGAGAAGACTATTGGGGATGGCACCTGCCCATTAACCAAGGCCGATATAATTTCGATACTGTCCGTTTCGAGGTATACCGCGACGGTACCGTAGCAAGAGAAGCCTTCCGAAAAGGGCTCATCGACATGCTGGATGTGGACGACATCCGACATTGGGTAAGCGCGTTCGAGGGCCCTGAAATGGAACAGGGGTTGATCGGCAAGGTGCGACGAAACTATGGCATTTGGGTGGGTATCGGTAGAACGTTTGTACTCAACAGCCGTGTGCCAAGACTGGCCGATAGACGCGTCCGAAAAGCCCTGACCCTGGCGCTCGACTTCGAATGGATCAACCAGAAGTTCTACCACGGCGAACGCGTACGGGCGAAGAGTTTTTGGCCGGGAACGATCCTTGAGAATGAAAGTATGCCTAGTGAAGGCGAGCTGGCATTGTTATATGAGTTTCGTGAATCCCTGCCACCCGAGCTTTTTGAACAACCCTTTGATTTCCCAAAGTCGGGCACTGACGAGGCTCTCAGACGTAACCTCACCGAAGCTAAACAACTGCTCGAATCTGCTGGCTGGCGAATAGAAGATGGTGAATTGCGAAACGCTGAAGACGAGCACTTCACGCTTGAGCTTATGTCATTCGACCCAGGGCACGCTCGTATACTGTTACCCTGGTTCAAAACCCTGCAGCGCCTTGGCATCGCGGCGAAGATGCGACTCGTCGATATTAGCCAATATACCAACCGCCTGCGGTCACACGATTACGAGGGGTACGCGAGTACCTATGATTTCGTGATACCACCCACCTTGTCGGCGCGAAACAACTTTCACTCCAGTGCGTTAACAACGCAAGGCTCGCGTAACTACGTTGGTGTTAGCGAACCTGTCGTTGATCATCTCATTGCACGCGCAGAGGCAGCTGTTTCACTTGAAGAGCTGGTCACGGCCAGTCGCGCGTTGGATCGCGTATTGATGTGGGGATATTATCTGATTCCCCTGTACGCCTATGACGCACGGCGCACAGTGCATTGGGATAAATTTGGACGTCCACCCCACCCTCAGTACCGGCCGGCCTACCCTGATGGTTGGTGGATTGATGAAGCCAAAGCCGCTCGAGTTAAGGCGGCGCTACAATAAACTCAGTCCCCGGAACCCAGTACCTTGAACGTTGCATCCGGAGGCAACATGCCCGATGACTTTAGGTGCACGTAGAGCTGGCGATCATGACGACTCGTCGCCGATAAACGCCCAGGTCTTATCCACGGTTGCCACCGTGGCAGTTCAACTCCCTGTACCTCGTCTCCCACCACTGTCACGCGCTGAATCACCCGCTCACCATCGAAATCATTCAACACAAAATGTTGCGTACAACGGTTGTCCCAAATCGCAATAGTACCGGGGGTCCAGTGATAACGAACTGTAAACCTGGGATTGCTGACCCAGCGGGTCAGGTGATCCAGTAACGCAGCACTTTCTGTGGCGTTCATTTCTACAATGCGCCGGGTGAAATGTTCATTAACGTAAAGCACCTTCTTACCGGTCTGAGGATGTACTCGAACGACCGGGTGGATAGTCGTCTGCTCAGGGTGGTTGTGGGGTAAGGCATCATGCAGGGCAGTTAAGCCATCACAAAGGGATTTCATGGGATCCGAGAGTTCATCATAAGCAGCGTACAGGCTCGTCCATAACGTATCGCCGCCGGCTTCGGGGCACGCAACCATATGTAGTATAGACATGAGCGCAGGCCGTTCCTGGAAGGTGAGATCGGTGTGCCACTCATCGGCAACACCACCGGTCGTGGCTTTGAGCTCAAACATCTCTGGCGGCAGCCGCGAATTTTTCTGCAGATTAGGATGGCCCTCCAGATGGCCAAAATGCCGACCAAACTCTACATGCTCGCCAGGACTGATTTCCTGACCCGGAAAGAACATCACCATATGCTCCAACAGCAACGCCTTGATGGCGTCGATGTCATCGGCACTGGCATTGGTGATTTGCAGCCCCCTGATTTCAGCACCCAGGGCACCCGCAAGACGGGTGACTGACCAGGATTTAGGAGTTGAACTCATTGCCTCTCCTTGTTATTACTCAATGCCACCCAGGCAGAGATATTTAACCTCGACGTATTCATCCAGTCCGTATTTGGAACCTTCCCGGCCGTTGCCCGACTCCTTCATACCGCCGAAAGGTGCCATTTCATTAGAAATAACGCCTTCATTGACACCGACGATGCCATATTCAAGGCCTTCACTGACGCGCCAGATACGTCCAATATCCCGCGCATAAAAGTAGGAGGCAAGCCCAAACTCAGTATCGTTGGCCATGGCGATGGCCTCCTCTTCAGTACTGAACTTAAAGATTGGCGCCACCGGGCCGAAGATTTCTTCGCGGAAAACGCGCATATCGGTAGTCACGTCCGTCAGGATAGTCGGCTCGACAAAACTTCCGCCTAAGGGACTCAAACCACCACCGGCGACAACCTTGGCACCTTTTTCAACCGCGTCATCGATAAATCCAATGACGTCGTTGGCTGCCTCCTGGTCGATCAATGGCCCCATATTAACGCCATCCTCAGTACCATCACCGAGTTTGAACTGCTTCACCGCCTCGGCGAGCTTCGCCGTAAATTCATCATAGATGCTGTCTTGCACCAGCAATCTGTTTGCACAGACACAGGTCTGACCTGCGTTGCGATATTTCGAAGCAATGCACCCCGCAATAGCTGCATCCATATCCGCATCATCAAAGACAATGAACGGCGCGTTGCCACCCAGCTCCATAGAAGTCCGTTTGACCGTCCCGGCACAGCGTTCAATGAGCTGTTTGCCGACCTCGGTAGATCCCGTAAAGGTCAATTTGCGCACTTTGGCGTTATCACAGAGCTCATCGCCAATTTCGCTGGTCTTGCCAACAACCACATTAATAACTCCCTTTGGAATACCCGCGCGCTCTGCCAGTTCGGTAAAAGCCAACGCCGACAATGGTGTTGCCGTCGCAGGTTTGCAAACAACCGTGCATCCTGATGCCAGCGCTGCGCCGACCTTACGGGTTAGCATCGCGTTGGGGAAATTCCACGGCGTGATACAGGCGACAACCCCAACGGGTTCTTTCAGGACGACAATACGTTTGTCATTGGACGGCTGGGGAATGGTGTCGCCGTAGATCCGTTTAGCTTCTTCAGCAAACCACTCGATAAAATTCGCCCCGTAAGCGATCTCCCCACTGGCTTCAGCCAGTGGTTTTCCCTGCTCGGCCGTCAGAATCCGTGCAAGGTCTTCCTGGGCCGCCATCATCAGGTTAAACCAGTTGCGTAGCAGCACCGCTCTTTCTTTAGCCGTCGTCCTACGCCAACTACGCTGGGCAATGTGTGCGGCGTCTATCGCACGCCGTGTTTCCGCGCCGCCGCAGCGAGCGATTTCAACAATGGTGCTGCCATTCACAGGGTTGGTGACCGCAATGGTCTCGCCATTGTCTGCATCTACCCATGCGCCATCAATGTAGGCCTGGCTTTTCAATAATTCGGGGTCGTTCAGTTCAAGTGTCATAGATCTCTCATTTGCTGGTTTCAGCCAGCATATTACCATTAGGTGGCTGAACAATTGCCACATAAAGTTTGAGTCCACCGCCACGCGAGAGCGGTACGTTTTATAAACTGTCTGTATTAGGATGACCGGCAAAGACCAAACGTATAATTCGTCGCTGGTGGACGCAACACAGAGAAGTACGGAGGACATGTAAAGGTGCGAGACAGAATCGCTAATATTATTGCAGCCTATTCAGCACAGGGCATACATAGAACAGGTACAGACATCGATAAGGCCAGTGCACATTGGCTTGCCAATGAGGTCGAAAAAATCGGTTTGACACCGGCGCTTTTCAGCTTCGAGTTCGACCGTTTTGTCTTCGAGTCAGCTACCATTGCAGTCGGCGATACGGTGATAGAAGGCATTCCCTGCTATGACTGTCCGCCGCAAAGTTCAACGGCCACGGGTCAGCTCGCCACATCGGATGGCGACGGGGACATCTTCGTGGTGACAAAACAATCACACGTGTATTTGAATGAACTACGCAACAATTCATCCTGCCAGGCCCTGGTGCTTGTCACGCCTGCACATATGCCTGCAGGCGGAATCGCGCTCCTAAACGCCGAGCAGTTCAGGAATCCTATAGGCATCCCTGTGCTCCAGGTATCCAATGAACAGGGTACGCTATTGCAACAGTTGTCGGCTGCAGGCAACGAGGCAACACTGTCGATTGCGGCATCGACCGAGACAGCAACAGGCATCAATGTAGGTACGACAATTGTAGGCCGGCAGCCCGAGCTTGCTCCGTTGGTAGTCATGACGCCCAGAAGTAGCTGGTGGCGTAGCGCTTCCGAACGTGGCGGCGGTATCTCCGGTTGGCTGGAAATCATGCGCCTGTTACATGCACGGGGTTCGGACCGTGACGTCATCTTCACCGCAAACACCGGACACGAACTCGGTCATACCGGCTACGATTATTTTGTTGCAGAACATCCAGATCTCGAAAGTGCCGCCCACGCCTGGCTGCATCTTGGCGCCAACTTTGCGGCAAAGGATGGAAACGTTCGCCTGCAGTATTCGGATGATGAAATCCAGATACTGGCGCAAACAGCCGCGACTATCGCGGGGGTTCGGGAATACGATGAAGTCCTCGGTCGCCGACCCGGTGGTGAAGCAAGGGAGGTGTACGATGCCGGTGGCCGTTATCTGTCCATCCTGGGTGGGAATCCCCTATTCCATCATCCTGAGGACGTTTGGCCTGAGGCGGTAGATCTAGACAAAGCAGCACGCTGCTGTGACATGCTAAACGCCGTTGCGGTCACCATGTCCAGCGCCTAGCGCAGGCAGACGCCCATACGCTATCCTGCTATGGTACTTCGATCGAACACTACAAGAGGCATCCAATGGCTGATCTGCAACCGTTTCGTATTGATATACCCGCAGCACAAATCACTGACCTACAAAACCGTCTATCTGCCACCCGATGGCCCGATGCCGAGACCACTGATGACTGGAGCCAGGGTGTACCTTTAGCCTACGCGCAGGAATTCTGCCGGTATTGGGCAGAAGATTACGATTGGTCAGCGCGCCAGGCACAAATGAACCGTTTCGATCAGTTCACCACCGAGATTGACGATCTCTCCATTCATTTCATTCACGTCAAAAGCCCAGAGCCGTCAGCAATGCCTATTGTATTGACCCACGGCTGGCCAGGATCGGTGGTCGAGTTCCATAAGGTGATTGACGCGCTGGCAAATCCTGCTGCCCATGGCGGCGATGCTAAAGATGCTTTTCACGTGGTGTGCCCCTCGCTGCCCGGATACGGTTTTTCGGGGAAACCAACGCAGACCGGTACCAACGTGACCAAGATCGCACAAATGTGGGATACGTTGATGAAGCGACTAGGCTATGACGCATATTTCGCCCAGGGTGGGGATTGGGGCTCCGCGGTGACCACAGAAATTGGCCTACAGAATCTCGGTCACTGCAAAGGTATCCACCTCAATATGCCAACCGGCTGGCCAACCCAGGAAGCACGCGAGAATCCTACCGAACGAGACAAGCACGCTCTGGAACGAGGTCAGGCTTATCAGGATGAGGACTCGGGCTACTCCAAGCAACAGGGTACGCGACCACAAACGTTGGGCTATGGCCTGGCCGACTCCCCCTCAGGACAGGCGATGTGGATTCTCGAGAAATTCTGGCGCTGGACTGACTGCCAGGGCCATCCGGAAAACGTGCTAACCAGGGATGAGCTGATCGACGACATTATGCTGTATTGGCTAAACAACACCGGTGCATCATCCGCCCGACTTTACTGGGAGAGCTTTCATTCATTTGGGGGTAAAAATAAAGTCGAGATACCTGCTGGCTGCAGCATATTCCCGAAAGAGATAGTGCCAATGCCAAAAGCCTGGTCTGAGCAGCGGCTCCAGAACCTCGTCTACTGGAATGAACTCGACAAGGGTGGACATTTTGCCGCGTTCGAACAGCCAGAACTATTTATTAACGAAATCCGCAGCTGTTTCAGGCTGATGCGATAACGTCGGTTCCCTACGATGCCACCACAAGGGTCCACTTCACCCCGCAGATTTCTATTGCCTCAAATTTCTTATCGGCACCTGGGGCCACCCACAGATCGACGCCAACAACACCAGTTTTGCCGTCGGCTCCCGGCGCAACAAATCGCATGGTCTGCCCGGCTGACAACTTAAGGGTTGTTGGTTGCGCCGGGTCAATCGAGCAGCCGGCACCGAGACCATTCATCCAGCGTTGACAAACTTCTTGAGGGTCAGCATCACGCAGAGCGATTTCAACGGCTGCAAAGCCACTTGTCACACCACCGTAAGGCCTTGCATCAACCCCATTCTGCCAGGTGTTTCCGGCCGGGTAGTAGGTTCCTTTATTACCTGGATAATCAACCTGACCTGGCCAGTTCTCCTGAATCTCAGCTAAGGTCCCGAAGTCCCTTGGATGGTACTGAACGTTCGCCCCGGAAACCGTGCCTGGATCCTTGGGTAACGGTTCGCCAAGTACGTAGTGCCCTGATTCAATACCAGCCAGACCCGAACCCGGAGCGCCAGGACAAACATTCCAAGCACCGGATACAATCCCTACTCCTGAACCCTGTATAGCCATCGACCGGGACGCCACTGCCACATCAGGAACCTGCACAATGGCCATGTAGCCGCAGTCACCGTTGCGCTCAAGCAATCGAGTTTGCGTGGTTGAACGCTGCCACGCCAAGTCCGATGGGCAAACTGTCTCGAGAAACGAATCACCCAGACGAATATGCGTATTCGTGAGATCACCGCCGGCCGCCATACGCGAGTCGCGAAACACTACCGGTGTGTCAAACGCCGCGCAAAGTACGCTGGAGGTCCATTCAAGATCTTTCGTAAGCAAACAGATCTGGCGAAGGCGTAGTGCAGGGTCCGCGGTCATCTATGTAATCCTCTCAGTTAGGGCTATTAAGTTCAGGTATATGATTTTCTTACTTGCAATAGCATATTGTATTGCATGACATTTGTTTATAACGAGCATGAGCATGTTGGACCTCATGAATTTTAGATGGCGCCCTGATTTCGTAACGACTCAATTTCGTCGTTGGACAGCCCCATCTCAATAAGAATTTCTTCGTTGTGCTGTCCGGCATCAGGGCCCGGTCGGTCAAATTCGTCACGCCGCTCAAACGCCGACATATTGATCGGCGACCGGATCAGGTTGATGTCACCTAAGCGGTCGTGATGGGCAACCTTGGTCATACGCAGCGCTTTCGCATGCTCGTCTTCAAAGGCTTCACCGATATTGTAAATCGGACCGCAGGGGCAACCCGCTTCATTGTTTATCAGCTCGACCAGTTCCTTTGTCGACCACTTACTGGTTTCCGCGTTTATCAACGTCCAGAGTTCGTGTCGGTATTGCAGACGGCCGGCAAAGGAAGAAAACCGCTCATCTTCTGCCAGTACTGGGATCCCCAGGGCAAGCGTTACCGCCTTGAACATCTTATTGCTGCTGGCGGCGAGATTGACCTTGCCATCCGCTGAGTCGAACACGCCCATCGGTGACACATAGGGATGGTTGTTACCTTCCTGACCGGGTATCTCGCCATTCATCGTATAGCGCGCACCCTGGAAATCCAGTTTGCACAACATGGCTTCGAGCAGTGAGGTGTGCACCCATTGCCCCTCGCCGGTTTTCTCCCGGTGCAACAGTGCGAGCAGTATGCCCTGCCCCAAAAACATTCCCGCTGAGGTATCGCTAATAGCGATGCCAACTCTCATGGGACCTTGCCCCGGTTCGCCCGTAACCGACATAAGACCACACGTGCCCTGCACGATCTGATCGACGCCGGGGCGTTCGCTGTAGGGGCCCTCTTGACCGAAACCGGAGATGCTGGCGTAGATAATGGCAGGATTAATCTTCTTTACGGATTCATAATCGATACCAAGGCGATGCTTCACGTCCTTGCGGAAATTCTCGACAATAATATCTGCCTGACTCGCTAGCTTCATAAAAAGCGCCAGCCCTTCCTCGGTTTTCAGGTTGATAGTTAAGCCACGTTTATTACGATGCAGATTCTGAGAGTCTGGGGTATCTCTACCCGCCATTCCTTCGCCGCCAGCGGGTAGTTCGATGCGAACGATATTAGCACCCCAGTCTGCCAGCAGTCTTACTGCGGTAGGCCCCGCTCTTGCCAGCGTGAGATCTAATACGGTGTATCCTTCTAACGGTAGTTTGTCCATGCCGGCGAGTACCTTTTCTTCGGTTGGCTCAGGGTGAATAATGACGCTCTTGAACCATACCACTTCGCCGGTGACCGGGCGATTCAGTTTCACGGTGGTTTTGGTTTTACCTATGAGTGTGACGCGCAGATGTTTTTACGTCGAGCGTTGTTTTGCGAGTTTCTTTAGTTATGAGAAATATCACCGTCATCTACTAACACCGTTGTTGCTCGACTAAACCCAACTCTGCCTATGGGGTTTACGCAACGTGTTGAGAGATACCTGCTTTCATAGCATCAGACAATGACATCCTGTAGGCACGGGCAGCTGTGCCATAGAAAAGATCGTTCTTCTCTGTCTCTGACATACCCAGTTGATCGCTGATTCGCTTGAAGGCATTCCACATGCTGGTGTAGCTGCAGGAAACCTTGTCGACCGGGAAATTCGATTCAAACATGCAACGCGCGGGCCCAAACGCGTTGATCAGCACATCAAAGTAGGGTTGCCAGTCTTTCTGAAGTTGTTCTGAGTTGGGCGGTGCCGCCAGGGTTTCATAGGCGAAGCCATAGCTTGGCATACCTAGGCCACCGAGTTTTACGACGATGTTAGGGTGGGCAGCGAGGGGTAGAATTCCAGCTTGCCAGTCTTTAAATACCTGTTTTTCTCGTAACCCAGCATACGGTCCGATGGCCATGGGGCCGCCTATATGGTTGAGAATCACGGTGACGTTAGGGAACGCATTCGCCAGATCCGCCACTTCACTGAGTTGCGTGTGAAAACCCCAGCAGTCGAAGCTGAGATTCAATTTATCCAGAATAGAGAAACCAGCGCGGAAATCGTCCCGCACGAGTAACCCTGCAATATCCCGGGTTGGGTGATGTGAATTCGGAATATCGGGTGACTCATGCCAGCCATGGGCGTGTCTGATGCCACGAAAATTAGCACCGGCGGCCATATGTGCTCGCAGTACGGATTCTATATCCTCTACGCCCTTCGTCAGGTTGGTAAAACCAACGATCGCGCCACAGCAACGAACATTTTCACCATACAGTCCGCTTGCAGCCATCGCTGCAACACCCTGTACAAATTCTGTTTCGCCCGTTACACGTTTTGAGCCATCGTTAAAACGGTACATCGAGCCACACTCGATGAATACCGTATCAACCACATTGTGACCCCCGCCGCGGATATCCTCGATGAGGTCATCGGCGAGATATCTCAGATGCGCACGAGAATCTTCCGGTTGCGCTGGACGAGGGCGCCGATCCCACAGGTGATGATGGGGATCAATAATCGGTTGCTCAACATCGATCGCGTCTTCCGGGGTTTGCGCCAACCAGGCGCGAAGATTGTCTCCGCAGGTGTCAATTGGTAATTCCGCCATCGGTGATTCCTGATTGGGTGTCGTCCGGCATACTCAAACAAATCTCCTTATATTTCAACCCGCTTGTGAAACCGGGTCGAAAACTGAGATCATCCACATCCGGTTACCGGCAGTAAACACCAAGAGAGAGAATACCTATGGATGACATGACACTAAACTACCATCTAATGCATCCGGGTGAAGACAGTCTACCGGGTGATCCAAACGCCGCTTTCTATCTCGATGGTGTATATCACCTGCACTACATCATCAAACAACAGTGGCAGGGTAAGGAATCCTTCTGCTTCGTTCATGTCACCAGCCCCGATATGCTGCACTGGACCTGGCAACCGACAAAACTTCAGCCCTCTTTCACGGGTCATGGTATGTACAGCGGAACTGGATTCATGACCAAGGAAGATCAACCAGCGGTCATCTACCATGGGCAGGCTTCGAATCGAAACCAAATTGCGATTGCAGAAAACCGGCAGCTGTCCGACTGGCAAAAACCCTATGTTGTGGAGGTGAGAAACCCAGACGGCAGTGAGCCAAAAAAGATGTACCACTGGGATCCGGACTGCTTTCTTATCGATGACACCTACTACGCCATGTCCGGTGGCCCTCAACCTCCAGTTTTCAAGTCAGACGACCTGAAAAACTGGACGTTGATTGGTGACTTCATGCATCACCATCTTCCGGATACAACAATCGGTGAAGACATCTCATGTCCTAACTTCTTCAGGCTAGGTGATCGGTGGATGCTGCTGTGCATTAGTCATCCACTCGGCTGCCGCTATTATATTGGCGACTGGGATACCAAGGCAGAGCAATTCGTCCCCGAGGTGCACGGTCGCATGAACTGGCGGCGGGATGAGCAACCCCTGTTTGGATTGTTCCAACGTACGGATTTCTTTGCCCCGGAAAGCGTTCTCACCGTGGATGGCCGTCGCGTCATGTGGGCCTGGCTAACCTCCGCCGGCCCTGATGACGCATTACTAAACAAAACCATTCAATCTCTACCACGTGAGTTAAGTCTAGCAAGCGACGGGACCCTGCGTATCAAACCGCTTGCTGAACTTGAAGGGCAACGTTTCGATGGGGTAACCCTTACCGATGTAACCATTGGCAATCCGATTGTGAAACATGGCTACGGCACACCCATGCCCCCTACAGGCGCACCAAATCTGCAGCGTATTGCTGAATTTGACGGGGATGCGGTTGAAATCCGTATTACGGTACCCCGCAATCAGGCGGCGCGAAAACTCTTTGGCTTCACCCTTTTCGGCGACAGCGCGGACGGTGGACTTCCCATTATTTTCCGACCGGAAACCGGAACGCTGCGCGTCGGTACTACGGAAGCACCATTCGCCGTTGCCGATCTACCAGATAACGAAGATGTGGAACTCAGAATATTTATCGACAAGTACCTTGTAGAGGTATTTGTTAACGACCGTCAGGCGTTGCTAGGTGTGCATCTCGATTGCACGGGCAAACAGGGCCTTGACGCTTTCACAGTCGGTACGGAAACCACCATCAAGCGGCTCGATATCTGGCACCTGAAACCTACAAACCAGGGGTTTCTAGATGCGCAAAGCAATCGTGTGTGGGAGCCTAACGAAAATACCTAGTCGCTCTGACCCGGTCACTCCAAGCCAAGCACCAACTTCGCCATAATGTTCCGCTGGATCTCATTAGAACCCGCGTAGATCGAGGTTTTGCGTAGGTTGAAATACTTCTGTGACACGCCGTTGAAGTGTGTCGGCCCCACCGGCACAAAGTCATCATCGTCGAGGGGCACAGACTGATCCAATGGCAATCCATAGTAGCCTGCAACTTCACCAGCTAATTCCGAAATAGCCTGGCCGATTTCCGAGCCGCGCGTCTTCAACAGAGATGACTCCGGGCCAACGTTCTGACCTGCGGATAACGAACCCAGAATCCGCATTTCGGTGGCTTCCATTGCCATGGTCTGAATTTTCAATTCATTGAAGCGATCGCGAAAATCACTATCATCGAATAACGCGCCGGCGCCACTCTGCGTCTCGCGCGCCATCCCTTCGACTTGGTTTAGCGTTTCATATAATCCCGGTGAATGTGCATTGCCCCGTTCAAATTCAAGGAGGTATTTCGCATAGGTCCAGCCCTTACCCTCTTCACCCACCAGATTTTCTTTCGGTACCTGTACATCCTCAAAGTAAATCGTGTTGATTTCCTGGAAGCCGGGTTTCGGCTGATCCATAGTAATAATCGGTTCGACTGTAATGCCTGGGCTTTTCATATCAATCAGCAAAAAGCTAATGCCCATTTGCCGTCTGGCTTCCTGGCTGGTGCGCACCAGGCAGAAGATCATGTCGGCGTGCTGGCCTAAGGTATTCCAGGTTTTCACCCCATTGACCACATAATGATCCCCACCATCCTCGGCCTTGGTTCGGAGTGAGGCCAGATCCGACCCGGAACCGGGCTCTGAGTATCCCTGGCACCACCAGGCACGGCTATTGAGGATGTCAGGTAAATACTTCTGCTTTTGTTCTTCTGTGCCAAATTTCATGAGAACGTGTGCCACCATGGTCATACCGAATGGCAACATACGTGGCGCGCCGGCTTTGGTCATTTCCAGATCAAAAAAGTATTTCTGGGTGTCTGTAAACCCTGCCCCACCATGTTCAACGGGCCAGTTGACCGCGGCCCAGCCCTTTGCGGCAAGCCGTTGCTGCCAGCCCATCTGATCTTCCTTGTTGGTCCTGTCTAATACGGTACGGCGATATTTAAGGCGCATCTTTTCCGGCCACGCCTCGTCAAGAAAGCTTCTAACCTCTTGCTGGAACGCCAAATCTTCTTCAGTAAATGTAATATCCATGTCGTCTTGTCTCCCGTTATCCCGCCAGCGCGGCGAAGCGTTTGAGATGAAAGCGGCTGTTGCCGAACATATTTTCAATGACGGTCACTCGCTTAAAGTAGTGAGTGGTACTTAGTTCATCCGTCAGGCCCATACCACCGTGAATTTGAATTGCGTCCTGGCCGACGAGCTTACCCGCTTTACCAATCTGGACTTTTAATGCCGCAATGTATTTTTGCGCCTCCTCGTCATAGCCTTTTTCCAGGTAAGCAGCCGTCATGTATAGCATTGATTTGGATTGCTCATAGGCCATAAACATGTCGACCATGCGATGCTGAAGCGCTTGAAAACTACCAATACGCTGACCGAATTGCTCGCGGACTTTGCTGTATTCCACGGTATCTTTATACAACACTTCCATGCAACCTACGGCTTCTGCGCAGACCGCAAATGTTCCTTCATCGATCACCTGTTTCAATACAGCCAGACCTTCTCCGGCTTCGCCAAGTAAGGCATCCGCACCCACCTCAACATTCTCGAAGATGATTTCTGATGCACGCAATGCATCCACAGTTGTAAAGTCATGGCGGGAAATGCCAGCCTGTTTCGCATCAAGCACAAACAGAGATACACCATCTGTGTCGCGCTGCGCACCACTGGTACGCGCCGACACAACCAGAAAATCGGCCGCCGGTGCATTTAAGACAACGGCCTTATATCCATTGATGACAAAGCTATCGCCTTTGGCTGTCGCGGTTGTCGTCAGGTCGTGCAAGTCGAATCGCCCTTGCGGTTCGACAAACGCCAACGCGCCCTGCAATTTGCCCTCGATAAGAGCCGGTAGGTAGCGCTTTCTTTGTTCCGATGATCCGCCTAAGCGAATCGCACCACCGGCAAGGACTACCGTCGGTATAAATGGCTCAACGACAATGGCTCTGCCGAATTGTTCGAAAACCACCATTGACTCAATCGCCGTGCCATCCAGACCGCCATCTTCCTCGCTAAAAGGAATAGCCAGCCAGCCCAATTCGGCAAACATTGCCCAATTTTCCTCGCTATATCCGGAGGCTTCTGCGACGCACTTTTTCCGTTGGTCGAAGCTATAGTCATTAAGAACAAACCGCTCCACACTGTCCTTTATGAGCAATTGTTCGTCATTTAACGCAAGATCCATTGGTTCTCCTCCTGAGTTTTGAGTCATACCTGACCGGGCAAACCTGACCCGTGTCTCGGCCACAAAACGAATATTCCAGTGGTGAAGTATAGGTAAAACTGTACTCCGATAGTACGTATTAAACGGTTTGCTTCACCGCCTGCTAAAGGTCAGCTATATCGACGCGCTTGCCGGTACGCGAAGATTCCAGGATGCCAAAGACCACCTTCATCGTTTCGATGTTATCCCGCCCGGAGCTTAACGGCTCGCTCCCCGTTCTGATGCACTCTTCGAAGTGCAGGATCTCGTTGACGAAGAAGCCCGTGTTGGGCAAAACGAAGTCACCTGTGTCGAGGGGCTCGAATGGTGGATTCATCTGCCTTTCTCGGTCGGGCGCATCCTCTTTTTCCGCGAACATAACATTGCCGAAGTGCCGAATTGGACTATCGTCATTGGCAGTTTCCGGTGGCGTGGAGTGAACGGACCCTTTACTACCAAGGACCATATAGGACGACGCTTCTGGCACCAAATACGTGGTCCAGCTGCTGAACAGATCACCGATAGCACCGTTCTCGAATTCGAGGGTTGCTGCGACCAAATCATCTGCACCGTTGGTCATTTGTGGCTGCACCGACCTGCAGACCCCGGTCACCCTTTTGACGTTGCCAACGAAATAACGCAACAGGTCGATGTAGTGCACGGTGTTGAGCTGTAGCACACCTCCACCCGCTTTACCGTCGGTATACCAGGATTTATCTGGGGGGCCTTGCCTGAACACATGAGTTCGGGCCGCCTGGATCTCGCCCAGTTTACCGTCGGCAATGAGACGCTTCACGGCATAGGCTTCCGGTGAATAACGCAGATGCTGCCCAACCATAAGGGTTACACCTGCCTTGTCGGCCGTTTCAATCATCGCCTGACAATCCGGCAGGGTATTCGACATCGCTTTTTCGACAATCACATGTTTACCGGCCGCAGCCGCAGCTATCGCCTGGGGCGCATGAAGGTTATGACTCGTACAGATATCCACTGCATCGATGTCCGCCTCACGGAGCATCTCGTCGTAGTCCAGGTAGACGGCTTCGGTGCCCGCTTCCCTGGCGAACGCCTGCGCCATCAGCGGGTCGATGTCGCATACTGCTGTAAGTTGCACTCGGTCGGCGTGCTCTAGATAGGCGGACAGGTGGAATTTGGAAATACTTCCTGTGCCAACGAGACCGACTTTTAGCGGTTTGGACATGTTTCTCATTCTCTCTGTGCTGTTTTTCTTTGGGACCTTACGAGCCAGCGTTAACTAACCTTGGGGATTACCTTTTCCGATATCAATCGTATGCCTTTCAGTATGTCCTCGCGAGAGCCCGACCAACCCAGCATCGTGCAGATGATTTCATCTGCACCGAAGTCTTCGCGCAGTTGGTGAATATGGTCCACGACCTCCTCTGGCGTGCCAAACAGATCGCTCGAACGTTTCGGCTCTTCTGCGGAGCCCCCAGTCTTTAGCGTGTGCTCCAACCGAGTTTTTTTGGAGGCGGCTTCTCGAATGCGGTCGGCCTCCCGCTGTGTAGCCACCACGTGAGTGCTCATGCGGATCGACACCGAAGGATCCCCCGGGTGTCCGGCATCCAACCAGGCCTGTCGGTAATTCTTAACGTCCTCCTTCAACACCGCGTCACCACGCACATTGTGCAGGGCGCCGCCGCCAATCGCGATCCGGTAGCCCAGTTTGCCCATCGGGACGAAGCCCTGCTGGCTATCGAGGGGCAGCAGGATCGGTGGGTGGGGCTTCTGGACACACCTCGGCAGGAAATGCGCGCCTTCCGGGAGCGCTGGGTAGTTATAGAACTCACCCTGGAAGCCAGAGAATTCCTCCTCCGTCCAGACCTGGCGCATAACCGCGAGATACTCGTGAAATTGGCGCTGGCGTCTTTCATCGCCGGTTGTGTCGCCCCCGGCACCATAGATGAACCGACCATGACTGAGCTGGTCGAGCATGGCGATCTGCTCTGCCGTTTGCAGCGGGTTTGCTGGTGAGAAGTGGTCAAAGACCCAGCCAAATTTTTCGGCGTTGCCGCCACGACGATTGATAGGAGAGCCGCCTTCCTTCACTTTGGTGGTGAATTCCTCGCCAGGCGCCTTTAGGCCTGGCAAGTGGACCGCAGTCCCGATTTTGATCCGACGGGTTCGTGCAGCGATTGCAGCAGCCAGTAGAAGTGTATTCGGCACCATGGTCCGTAGTGGCACACCCCCAGACCAAACGGTATCCCATCCTACCTCGTCCAGTGCGCGGATCTCTTCGAAGCTGGCGTCGTAGGCTTGCGCTTCCGACTCGTCGTCCATCCTGGTCCAGAAGGCCAAATAACTGATTTTCATACCGCTCGAGATCCCCTCACATGATTTCAGGTGTCGTGCGCCTCCAGACTGTCTCTATTGGTATGTAAGTGTCAATCGATAACTTTCACCGTGCCGCGGTCGCCATCAACTTCCAGCATGTCTCCAGATTTAATCTGCTGGGTAGCATTTCCGACACCGAGTACCGCAGGAATGCCGTACTCCCGGGCGACGATAGATCCGTGCGCCAGGATGCTGCCGATGTCTGTTACCAGCGCCGTGGCATGAGGAAACAACTGAGTCCATGCCGGCGTTGTTAGCGGGCAAACCAGTATGGAGTCCGGTTGCATCTTGTCGAAATCATTGGGGCTCATAATGACACTGGCTCTGCCAGACACCTTGCCTGGCGATACGGCAAATCCTTTGAGGATTCCCTCGCTATCCTCGTTGCTGTGGATAGTGGCCAATGCGCTTGCCGTGTTTTTGGATGCTTTCAATGGCGGTATGGCTGGCGGCGGATCCATACGCAAGCGCAGGGCTCGCAATTCCCGTTGTTCCTGTGCCTGCTGGCCCAATGCCGGTAGTGCTTTGTTGTTAGCACGCGCGGCGATGGCTTCTTCAATATCTTCGCTGCTGACGTAAAAAATGTCATTGGGTTGATTGAATGTTCCAATCTCCACTAGGCGTCCACCGAGTGCCAGCGCCCGGGGTCGGAGCGTTGACCAGGAGAGCCCCAAATAGAATAAAGCCTCTTCACGGGTGGGGTAATTGACGCGTGCAGTCCAGTAGGTCTGCAAAAAATCTATTCGCTTTCCACCTTTGAAGAACTTCATTGCCTCCCACATTTTGGCGCGCCGAATTTTTTTCATTTCTTTCTGTCTGGTGGCAGGGTCCCGACCAGGATTTCTCACCATGGCTTTGAGGCTCATAGCAAAAGGCTTGGGGGCTTCTTCCAGCGTGGGCTCGACAAAATCAAGATTGAAAACCTGCCTGCCGTAGTCATGAAGATACTGGTCAATGGCATGTTTTGTGGCTTTGCCTTCCGGATGATTACCCAGTGCATCAAGAAGTCTTGCTGCGGGTGTCACAATGGTCAGTTCATAAAGCGAGGGGTTTTCACGTATTCCTGCTGCTATCGACCGCATCTCTAATTCGGCATCTAACGTTCTAGATGAAAAGCCCGACAGGAAGGTACCGCTGATCATGCCATCGTCAGGGGCGTTTTCTTCCAGGAAATGCTGAAAACCACCGTCGGTTGCCTTGGCAGTACCAATAACGCCCCGAAGTGCATGCCAGTACTTCGCTTCGGTTAAACTCAAATCTCTCAGACATTGCAGCAGTTCATTGCCGGTTGCCTTAGTGGGATCAAGCTTGTCCCATCTCTCAATACGGCCGAGATACTCAGGTAACTGAACATCAGCCCAGTATTTGAGCACAGGATAGGGTTTGAACGAACGATAAGTTTTGGCGATTAGATAGACGAAATGGAAGGGACCACCTTTGAGCTGATCAATAAGATATTTATTGCGCAGTGCACCCCTAAGTGTTTTGTACCAGGACTGGGCTTTTTGCGTCTTCTCGAGCTTGTCCATGACGCCCTTCCATTCATCAGCACCAGAATGATAGATGGGTTGAAAAGCGTAGCCGTTTACGGTGGTTACCACAAAGTTTTTCAGCCAACTCCTGGTATTGATACCTTCCCACTTCCAACCATCCGGCCATTTCTGTGAATCAAAAAGCCCCTTGAGATACAGATCCTGAAACAGGGGCGACAACGGGTCAGGCATATTTTCTGCCACCTGACGTTTCAGTAGTTGCGCGTCAGGAACCTCTGGCCAGCTAACATTCTTTGGCGGCGGTGCCGATAGATTCGTGATGGGGCGTGACTGTAGCAGCCAGAGTTTGCCTGCAGAAATCGCCCATTCGATATCCTGGGGAACACCGTCAAATTCTTTCTCAATTCGTAGGGCAACCGACGCCAGTTCGCTTAAGGAAGCATCATTGAGGGACGATTGCTTCTTCTGCCCTTCAGTGACGTCCTTCATTCTCGTACCCTGATTACCATCAGAGACAATCATCTGGTCTTTGGCGCCAATGATGGTTTCTGTAGCTTTAAGGCTTTGCCGATCGACAATATAGGTGTCCGGTGTAACCTGGCCGCTAACAACGGCCTCACCCAGCCCGAAGCTGCAATTAATGATCATCTCATCGCGATCACCGGTGGCGGGATTAGCAGTAAACAAAATGCCGGATACTTCTGACGGGATCATGATCTGCACCACGACAGCCATCGCGACCACGTCCTGCTGAATATCCATCTCATGACGATAGTTAATCGCCTGAGCCGTCCACAGAGATGCCCAACAGTTTTTCACTGCAACGGCCACCTCATCGGCACCCTTCACATTAAGGTAAGTCTCCTGCTGACCGGCAAAAGACAGATCTGGCAGGTCCTCCGCATTGGCCGATGACCTGACGGCTACCGCTGGTGTACCCTCTAAATCCTCATAGGCCTTGGCGATTTCTTGTGCTATCTCTTCCTGGAGGTCATATTCTTGAAACAGGCTGTTAATATCGCTGGAAGCCTGCTCAAAGGAACTAGTGCCTTCCACGATCCGCGGTTTCGCTAGCTCAATAATTCTGGACTGCAGGTCATGTTCCGCAACAAACTGGCAATAGGCCCGTGTGGTCACTTGAAATCCGTTAGGAACGTCGAATCCTGCATTGGTAAGTTTTGCGAGGGAACGGCCCTTACCGCCGACGATTTCGAGCGAATCTACCTGGCTGTCCAAGGTGACAATGAGTTCTTCTGTCATGGGGAGTGCCTGAGGAAAAGAGAGGGGCATTATTCACAGTTGAATCACTACAGGCAAACGGCGCCCATAGTGAGTTCACCCTTTTATTGTCTATTGTCCCGACTGAGGTGTGTCCGCTGAAACGATCAGCGGAGTTTTGACCTTAAGTCTCTATTGAATTACAGCTCAATCGTCAGTAATTTCAGAAAGAATTTTTTCTGTTCGTCAGTCATCTCTGAAAAGATGGGTACCAGCATCTCGGTGACAGGCAGTGCTGCGTATTCGGGAGATGGCATTTGCATGCTGGCGGCAATATTGTGAAATCCTGGTGCCACCGTAACAGCGGCACCAATAAGAGGTGGCCAGTTCATTGACTTTGCACTCCCACCCTTGCCTTTCTCCCACAAATCTTTCCTGCCTATGTACTCTATGATGTCTTTGTACATGACGGCCTCGTCGGCACCACGCTGTTTGGAGCTGTCGTAAATGGCTCGCGACTGGTTACAAATGGAGCCCCATACTGCTTCGATATGGAAACCGTCCAAAGCAAGACATTCTTCCGGTGCACCATCGCCGCCAGAACATACGCCGTCTTTCACCATAAAGTAGAAGGCAGCTTTCTCACGGCCACCGGCCAGCATTCTTTCCGGCGGATAGAGGTAGTTTTCGGTAAATCCCCAGGCTGTATCTGCCGGAAGATTGGCATCCTGCAGCATTTTGGCACCGGCAGTGCCACAGGCTTCACACCATTCAGCAGATCCAAATTCACCTACGGGTTCACGGTCAGACATATCATTCTCCATTTCTGCAATTCGCTGATTATTTTCAGCCGGTCCAGCATTGTTACATAAATAGCCGATTTCTTCCGAGTAGAAACGGGACCAGTGCAAAAGATTTGCAGTTCCTTGACATTTTCGGGTGATCACGGGAGCTTCGATTCTTCATCAATCACTGCTTTTCTGTTGCTCCTGCATCCTCATGACCCGAATCAACCCGTTCATTTCTTCGACGTTACTCATATCGAGCAGTTCGTCCTTCCGCTCCAACAAATCTTCGTAGGTGACGTCGGCGCCAAACTCAAGTGACGGATTGATGAACGTTGCACTGGCGTGGAAATGACCATTACCCGCGTGGATGGTTTTGTTGGTTGGAGCGTCATCGTTACAGAGCAACAACACCGCCGGGCTAACGAGTTTAGGATGTCGCATAGGGTCTGGGTCATCCGGATTAACCTCGACGCCAGGAATCATACCTATCAGGCGTGTTTCCGCGGCTGGTGCCAAAGTATTTATGCGGATGTTCTTAGACAGCCCTTCGATTGCAAGTACATTCATCAGCCCGACCATACCCATCTTGGCAGCGCCGTAGTTGGCCTGACCAAAATTGCCGAAAATACCAGAGGTGGAACTAGTGAACACGATTCGACCGTATGCTTTTTCCCACATGATCTTCCAGGCCGCTTTCGTGACATAAGCGCTGCCATTGAGGTGCACGTTCATCACTAAATCCCAGTCGCTCATATCCATATTTTTGAAGCTTTTATCTCTTAGGATTCCAGCGTTGTTGACGAGGATGTCCACCGTACCAAAAGCACTCACAGCATCATCGATGATCGACTGCGCGCCTTCCTTGTCAGAAACAGATGCCTTATTAGCGATCGCCTCCGCACCAAGCGCACGGAGTTCCTCCACCACCTTGTCTGCCATATCGCCATTTCCAGTACCGTCACCGGATCCACCGAGGTCATTGACCACCACCTTGGCGCCACGTTTGGCAAACTCGATCGCGTGTGCTTTACCGAGACCCCCGCCGGCACCGGTTATAACGACGACCTTGTCTTTGAAATCATTCATGGTTTTCTCCGTTTGAATATTACTGTTGTCTGAAGAATACATGCGTCGCACATTGACGGCAACGGCCTGCACTCTCCTATGTTATTAAAATGCTAAATTACTGCAGGCTTTCCACCAACAGCGATTCGAATAGTTCGGCTAAACGGGTTTTCGGCCGCGTGGGTGAATGCGCAAGGCTGACGTATGGAGTCGGTATTTTAACGACATCTCTTAACATAAAGTAAGACTTAGACCTAGCGTTGATAACAGATTCCACGTGTAGAAGGGGTGTTATTGCATCGGTGTTTTTTAGAAGTCGCTGCACCATATCCCAGTCATCAGTAACATAATGTGGCCGCAAAGGGGGCAGTTTGTTGGCTACGTAACGTTTTTCGATCACTGAGTGCACCGGAACCACACTTGCGGGCAGGATCATTGGATATCGCAATACATCGACTTCTTTGACATCATTGTTCCCCGCCAACGGATGACCCTGCCGCATCATTATCGCGAATTTGAGTGGCAGCAGTTTTCGGACCTTAAGTTCTCGCCATCTTTCGAGATATCCACTGAGCGCGACGACCAGATGTAACTCGCCGAGAATCAGGCGTGGACAAATGGACTCCGCTGATCCGCAAATAATTTCGATGGAGACATCAGGATAATCTGCCGCCAATGCCTGAACCGCGTTCCTTACGTAATCCACGTTTCCCGTTGGCGCGATACCGATTTTCAGGCGTCCGGATGGCGCACTCGTATTCTAGCCCAGTTCGGTAATCAGATTATCGACGTCACCCAGGATCTGTTTGTCGCGGGTGACCAACTCCTTACCTTCTTCAGTAAGTTCGATGCCCCGTGGCAACCGGTAGAAAATTTGAACCCCGAGTTCTTCTTCGACTTCCGCAATATTCCGCGTCAGTGCCGGCTGCGTAATAGACAGGGATTTCGCAGCCGTCGTGATCGCCTCCACGCGCGCGACTTCAAAGATGTAGCGCATTCGTTTCAGGTCAATTTGAGAGCGCATTCAACGTGCCATACTTTCCCGAAAAACTAGGCGCTACGGAGTACCTGTCCGGCCCGAGCACCCGTCAGTTCACCATCAAGCAAGCTGATTTGACCATTGACGATAGTCGCCTTGTAACCGTTGGCTCTTTGAATGTAACGCGGCGCACCACCAGGGAAGTCGTGCACCAGCTCAGGTTGCTGTTCAGAAACCTTGTCGGCATCAAAGACGTTAACATCGGCTCGCATACCTTCTTTTATCAAGCCACGATCTTCAAGGCCAACGACCCGTGCCGGACCAGAAGTCATTTTCTGAATGACCTGACCCATTGAGTAGTACCCGGTTTCACGATGCCAGTAGGACAACATGAAGGTTGACCAGCCTGCGTCCATGATCTGTGACACATGGGCACCAGCGTCTCCTAATCCAGGGAAGATGTGCTCACTTTTGAACAACTCCGCTTGTTGATCCAGGCTGGATGAAAACATGTGGAAGTTAAAGAGTGCCTTGCCATTACTTTCTCGAGATAGCCGCAGAAATGTTTCTGACCAGTGTTCATCGGCAGCTGCCGCCTGATCTTTGAGGCTCTGCCTGTTGGCATAATCAGGAGTGTCACCCGAGCCGAGATAAAAAACCTGCCCCATGGGAAAAGTAGTTTTAGGTTGCTTGGCTTCATTTACCAGCCGGGTCGCAGTATCTGCATCATTGATTGCTGCCAGACGCCCGCTGAGATCAAGTTTGCTGATTTCCAACCAGGCACCCGATCCAACCGGTAGCAGTGACTGCAATCCGAACAAGAGGCCGGAACCACGTACGTGCGATATAGCGGTAACGTCTCGACCCGCTGCTAACTCATCCAGTGCCTTCGCGGCTTTTTCGCCTGCACCTGCTTCAGGGCTCGTACCATAACTAAACAGCACTCGATTACCGTCTATATCTGCAATCGCCTTTAGGATTTCGAAGTTTGCGCCGACGGACTGCATCAGCCCGTGTTTCGGTCCAACGACGCTGGCAATTTTTTCGAGCTCACTGACGTCTGCATAGGTTCCCGGAATGGAGCGTCCATCAGGGGCTTTATGTGGTTCGAACCGATTCGTGGAAAAACCAAAAGCGCCACTGTCCAGGGCATCGCTGACGATGTCAGCCATCTGTTGTTTTTCTGCTTCACTCGCATCTTCTGCGAAAGAGCGATCACCCATCACGTAGTAACGAATTGCTGCATGACCAACGAGGCCGGCTACATTGACAGTGGTACCCAGTTTTTCAACGGACGCGAGATAGTCTCCATAGTGTTCCCAGTCCCAGGCGAGACCACCCAGTATTGCTTCTTTAGGAATATCTTCGACGGTCTCCATCATGCCTGCGAGTAGTTCACGATGCTCCGGTCGGCAGGGGGCGAATGTCATGCCGCAATTACCCATCAGTGCCGTAGTCACTCCATGCCAGCATACGGGTGTCATGTCAGGATCCCAGCCCATTTGTGCGTCAAGGTGGGTATGAATATCTATAAAGCCAGGCGTGACCATTTGGCCGGTGGCATCTATTTCCTGAGTGCCTTCTCCTGCGAAGGTACCAACTGCGACAATGACGCCGTCTTTGATGGCAACATCACCTTGTACCGGTTCGCTACCAGTACCATCTACGATGGACCCACCCCGAATAACTAAGTCATAGGTCATTAATTTCCCCTCTTTGAACGTTTGTTTAATAAAGTTGCCCGTAGAATGCGTCAAGAGCGACATAATAACAAATGCGTTTTATCCGCCAATCCATTCTTTTTTATTATGTGCCTAGATTCCCCTCAGACACTTGTGACCAGCGAGCGGTTTCTTTATGTTGTCTAACCTTGGAGGAATATCAATGAACACACCACAGAACACCGACGCCGAGGCTGAAGTACTGGCAACCATGTGGGAGCACAGCGAAACCATGATGGCCGGTGACGTTGACACGCTGCTTTCCTACTACTCGCAAGATTGGCAGAACAATCAAGGCGCGGACAAAGACAGCCTGAAGGACACGATCGTTGCGGGCGGTTCAAGAACAATCGACATGAGCACTGCCGAGGCTGTCGTCGATGATGACAGCGCGACTGTCACACCGGTCACGCACACGACTTCCAAGGGTTACATAATCTATACACACACGCTGAAAAAAGAAGCCGATAATGTATGGCGTCTC
>Ga0302134_10000163_pt1 | contig 24821 bp, 25 predicted proteins | sample CB9_SCM_MG_FD_203123 | JGI IMG/M metagenome (GOLD analysis project Ga0302134, IMG submission 203123) | Marine microbial communities from Western Arctic Ocean, Canada - CB9_SCM | ecosystem: Environmental > Aquatic > Marine > Oceanic | place: Canada: Western Arctic Ocean | collected 2017-09-19
CAAACGTGGCCATATTTGGGCCGATGCCTTGTTCGCGAAGCGTCTCGGCGTAGCTGCTGAACGACTCCCAAGGTCCATCGGTTGAGAGCAGATCAGGAGACGCATGCCCTGGGCGATGTGGGAAAGCACTGAAACCGCAGTTGCCGCAGATCACCGTGGTGACGCCCTGTAGAAGCTTCTCGCGGTTGAACGGGTCACGCCTGAGTTGCATGTCGTCATGCGTGTGAGCATCGATGAACCCGGGTGCGACGACGAGCCCCGAAGCGTCGAGGTCTTGCCCGGCGGCGCCTACGTCCCCGACTGCAACGATCTGGCCACCGGAGATTCCGACATCGGCCAAGCGAGGCGAAGCACCGGTCCCATCGACAACCAAACCATCTCGAATCGCGGTTTCGATCATGTGCTTCGTGTCGCTAAGTTTGCATCCATCGCTTGAACCGGTCTCTCATATGATGATCTAGCTAGACTAACACGCAGAGCAAGGACGAAAGAGCAACATGCCAGGAAGCGAAAACGCGCAAAGCGAAGGCACCGGCGGCGCCGCCAATGCCGTTCAGAGGTTGTTCGAAAAGGGGCTTGGTGAGGCATCGATCGTTGCCATCCTGCGGGGTTTGACCCCCGACGCGACCACGGCTCTAGCGCTTGAGTTGCTGTCGCTCGGTGTTCGACACATCGAAGTCACCATCCAAGATGAGCAGGGTGTGCGGGCCCTTCGCCAGACCGTTAGCGAGTGGCCCGAGGGGCCCCATATGCTTGGCGCTGGGTCGATCATTTCCGAGACGCTGGCGCAGCATGCAATCGAGGACGGAGCTCAATTTTTGGTTTCTCCTGGGCTCTCAACCACGGTTGTCCAGACCGCCCGCACCCTTGGTGTCCCAATTCTCGCTGGGGTGGCGACTCCGTCGGAGGTTCAGCAAGCCTCGGCGCTCGGACTCACCACCGCGAAGCTGTTTCCCGCCGCGCAACTCGGCGGGCCCGGGTATCTTCGTGCCCTCAGCGGGCCATTTCCTACGATGAAGTTTGTTCCGACCGGCGGCGTTAACTTCGAGAATGCCGAGTCCTACCTCGCTGCGGGAGCGCTCGCTATAGGTATCGGCGGAGAACTCACTCAGCCGTCGGGTTTGGAATCTCTGCGCCGCTGGATCGCTCGACCTAAGCGTTGAGCAGAGGGCCGATGCGGTCGGTCAGTTGGACGAGGCGTCGGTGTAGACCAGAGAGGCCCAATCCTTGGCAGGCAGGTCCAGCATTTGATCAATAGTCGGCCAGCTTGGTGGGCGGCCGACGTCGTTGTGGTTTGACACGGAACTCATCGCAACTATGTGTCCGAGTCGTTGGCATCGCTGGACATCATCGGGATGCTTCACGATCCCGTACAAAAACCCGGCGGCGAACGCGTCGCCCGCGCCCATGACATCGACGACCGCTCCGCCGAGTGCGGGTTCGAACTGAACGACGTCGCCGGCATAGGTATAGACGCCGGCGGCGCCGTCCTTGACGACCAGGTATTTTGGTCGATCTAGAAGTGCTCGAACGTCAGCGGGGTCCGACAATCCCCACACTGCTTCGGCCTCATCTAATCCCACGAAAACAATGTCGGCCCGATTCGCTACGCCAGCCAAGAACTCCGCCGGTGCCTTCGAGGGCCACAATGCCGGACGCCAATTGAGGTCGAACGAGCGGAGCGCGCTAGACGGCGCATCCAGCAGAGCGAGCACCAGATCGCTGCAACTCTCCGACAATGCCAAGGTGATACCGCTCAGATGAAGGACAGTGGTATCGAGACAGTGTTGAATATCTACGGAAGTCTCCGACATTTGGGACGCCGCTGAGAACCGTCGGTAGTACTGCACCCGGGGCTGTGCCTCTGGCGAATCTTTGATCATCAACCCCGTTGGGGCATCTTCGGAGAAGGTTACAGCTGAGGTATCGATGCCGTCGCCCGCAATGACGTCGTGGACCATTGGTCCTGCGACTCTAGTGCCGAGTCGACTGACCCAGCTGGTGCGCAGACCAAGAGCGGCACAGTTTCTTGCGACATTTGACTCGGCGCCGCCGACATCCCACGCGAAGCCGCTGGACTCTGAGTCGCGAAATAACGTCAGCATTGATTCCCCGAGGCCGACAACGTCGAATCGAGCATTTTGTTGGTCTTGCGCCAACGGCGTTGTCGCGTTCATGTTGGGGTTCCATTCGGTTTTGGTACTGGGGTGTAGGCAACTGTGTGGGTCTCGGCGGCTTCTGCGCCACCCACCTCGGCGACCCTTCGTGCCTGGTCACGTTTGGCGAGTGCGTTGACCGCTGTGGGGTCACAGATCTGACGGAGTCGAGCTGCGCAATCGGAAATAACGTCGGTCAGATCGTCGCGGTCGGACAGATCGAACATCTCGTCTGGGTCGGCTACGAGATCAAAGAGTTGGGGGCGTTCATCGATGTACTCGATGTACTTGTATCGCCCGTATCGCACCATAAAGCTGGCGGCGATTGACCCGTTGGCGTGATATTCAGAAAAGACCGCCCGGTCGGTGTCGCGGAGCGCATCGTGGTCCAGCAGTGAGACCCCTGGTGCTGACTCGCCCTCTTCCAGTTCGATGCCTGCCACAGAGAGAAACGTCGGAAGTAGGTCGATGTGGGATACCGGTGCGTCGATTACGCCGTTATCGATCCCGGGTCCGGCAAGTAGGAGCGGTACACGGACGGATTCTTCGTTCATCAGATGCTTGAACCACAACCCGTGTGCACCGGCACTTTCGCCGTGGTCTGACGTATACATCACAACCGTGTCGTCGGCGTGTCCGGAAGCTTCGAGTGAAGCCAGCACCGCTCCGACATTCGCGTCCATGAAGCTGCACAGTCCGAGGTATGCCTGCATGGCCCGCTGCTTCTCACTGCGGGAGAAGTCCCGGTTGATTCCGAATGACTCGCGGAACACGTGCACCGATGGGTGGTCCCAGGCGCCGAGGACATCGGACGGAAGATCCAGGTCTTGGTCGCTGTACAACTCGAAGAACTCATCGGGTGCTACCAGCGGAAAGTGAGGTGCCACAAACGACACCATCAACGCCCAAGGCTGCTGATCGGCCTCGCGCTCAAGGAAAAGCGCTGCAGTATCGACGACAGAGCGGTCGTAGCGCGTGTAGTCGGTCTCACCGGAACCAGCATCGAGGATCGCCCGGAAACCAGGCACCGTTGGCACACGCCCATCCGGTCGTTGCGCTATACCGCGCAAATCGCCGCGGCCACTGATGTGCATCGCCAGGCGCTGATCTGGGAAACCCGTGTCGTCGTCGGCATCTCGATAATGAAGTTTGCCAATTGTCGTCACCTGGTAGCCGGCATGACCGAGGTGATGCCCCCAACTGGGCGGATTGCCGACGTAGGGGGTTGCGTTGTCCCATGCACCGATCTCGTGAACATAGCGACCGGTGGCAATGCTGGCCCGGGCAGGCACGCATATCGGGCTCGTGCAGTAGGCGTTGGAGAACGAGGTTCCACGGTGGGCGAGTCGATCGAGATGAGGCGTTTTGACAACAGCGTTGCCGGAGTATCCCGCCATCTTTGGGTTGTGCTGATCGGACATCACCAACAAGATGTTGGGCCGGGATTTTGTCATTCGAGTACTCCGGTTGATCGGCATGAAAGAGCGGGTTTCGTCGCGAGCAGCGCCACCACAATGGGTTGAGCCGAATCGGTCCTTTTTAGGATCGAGTGGACGAAGCGGCCCGCTAAGCCACAAAAGCTATCAGCGTTGATGAATTCAACGCTATGTTGTTCTTTCTACGGGTCGTTATTTTCACGGGTCGTCTCGGGGTCCCAGGGGGTGACGATGAGCGCTGATGCAGTGACGTTGTATGCCGCGTTGTTGCGTGGCGAGATTACTGGCGACGCCGCGTTGAAAACCGCTCACCGGATGCTGGAGTTGGTGATGGACTCCATTCCCCAAGCGATCTTCTGGAAGGACATTGACCGGAACTATCTCGGGTGTAACAAGGTGTTCGCCGATCTCGCCGAACTCGAGCCGGGCGAGCTGATCGGCAAGAACGACCTCGACATGCCCTGGGCCGATCATGAGGCAGTGCACTTTCGCGACTGGGATCAAATAGTGATCGAATCGGGCAAACCGCAGTTCGGCATTTCCGAGCGGATCCACCTACGAGACGGCACGGTGCTTCGTATGGAGACAAACAAGGTGCCGCTTTTGGATTTTGACGGCGTCGTTGTTGGCATTCTCGGAACCGCAGAAGACGTGTCGGACCGTGTACGGGACGAAGAAGAACTGCGGCAAAACGTCGAAGAGCTCGATGAGCGGGTCCATTTGCGTACAGCAGAGTTGTCACGAGCCAATCACATTCTTCGCCGCGAGGTAGATGAGCGAGTTCGACTCCAAGCAGAAGAACGCCAGCAACGCTCCTACGCCGAGGCCATGCGCGAAACCGCTGCGGCGATCTCGCGATCCCTCGATCTTGACGATGTGCTCGATGAGACCCTCGTCGGGGTCGAGCGACTGATGTCGCACGATCTTGGAGCAGCGATTCTCCTTGACGATGAGAATAATCCGGTCCTAGCTCACTATCGAGCGCAGTTCGGCTATGGAACTAGCGAGATCGATCTCACCCTTATCGCAGAACTCGAGAAGTCCGACGAGACTTTCCTCGTTGTGGATATTCAGTCGGCCGAGTTGGAGCTAGCTAAATGTCGCGGCTTGTGCCCCGAAGCTGGCAGCGTCATCGTTGCGCCGATGACGGTTGGTCATCAGCTGATCGGCTACATCGTAGCGGAGTCTGCGACCCGTGGCTTCTTCAGCGACATACACGCTGGGCGTCTCCAGACCGTGGCCGACCAGGCAGCGGCGGCGATCTCCAACGCCCGGCTTTATAGTCGTGCTGCAGAACTCGCTGCGGTAGACGAACGCCAGCGTCTAGCGCACGACCTCCACGATTCGGTTAGCCAAACGCTATGGACCGCATCGTTGTTGAGCGGCTCTTTCTCGCGGGGGGACATTCCCGACGATGACGTGAGAAAAAAGATGCAGTCCATCGAGGTCCTGACCAAGGGTGCGCTTGCCGAGATGCGTGCCCTTCTCCTCGAACTTCGACCGGCGGCCTTGGAGGAGGCCAGTTTGGAGGACCTTATGCACCAGTTGGTCGCGGCATTCGAGAGTCATATAGCGTTGAAGGTCAACGTTGGTGTGAGTCCTATCGACTCCATCTCGATCGAGGCGAAGCTCGCTCTGTATCGAATTGCTCAGGAGGCGTTGAACAATGTTGCTCGGCACGCGAACGCCACCGAAGTGAGTCTTGTGTTGGCGGTTCGATCACGGGGCGTAGAACTCACCGTCAGCGACGATGGCTGTGGCTACCAGGCGGACAAGGTGTCCTCGGACCATATGGGTCTCGCGATTATGGCCGAGCGAGCGGACAAGGTCGGTGGAACGCTCGAGTTAGAGACTTCACCCGGCGGTGGTTCTACCGTCCGAATCCGCGTGCCGCTAGGGAGCGCGTGGTGACTGTGACAACCCAAGCCGTGCGGCCACCATGTTTTGCCAATCCAATCGGAGAGTTTGATGACTGATCCAGAAATGATTCGAATTGTGGTCGTCGACGATCACGACCTGCTTCGCCAGGGTGTGGTTACGTGCTTGAGTGCGTTCGATGATCTCGACGTCGTAGGCGACACCAACCGAGGCGAAGCTGGTGTGCTGCTCGTTGAACAGCACGAACCCGATGTTGTGCTGATGGATCTGATCATGCCGGGGCTCTCGGGAGTGGATGCTATTCGCCAGATCCGAGAGGGGTGGCCGAGCGTTAAGGTCATGGTGCTGACCAGCTTTGTCGATGGCTCACTTGTGCAGGCTGCCATCGATGCCGGGGCCGCGAGCTACGTCTTAAAAAGTGTCGATGCCGAGAATCTCGCAGAGTCCATCCGGATGACGGCCAAGGGAGGCGGCGCCCTCGCACCAGAGGCCACGAGACAGCTCGCATCGCTGAACTCCAGTGCTCGTCTCGCCCAAGACCTGACGAAGCGCGAACGCGAGATCGCCGACCTTATAGCGCGAGGTCTCTCAAATAGTGACATTGCCCATGAGTTGTCGCTGAGTATCTTCACCGTCAAGAATCACGTGAGTCAGGTGCTCACCAAGCTGCAGGTGCGGTCGCGCACCGAAGCCGCATCGGTCCTTCTCGGCGCCGGATCGACCGCCGATCGCGTGTAACCGCACTGGCGGGTCAAGCTTCTCCCATCGTCGGTCGGTACTTTAGAACTAGCTCTCCGGTGCCCCCATATTAGGCCCGTCCTCCCCTGTTATCGAGGACGGGACTTCGTTAAGTTTATCGTTGCTAGGTGAGAGGGACCAGTCTTTGACGACACCATTCTCCCGAGCAACTTTAAGGGGGAACATGCTCACAAACGTGGGTCCGAAACAGCTCTGGGTTGAGTCCGATGGGAACGGTCCACCGATCGTGTTTGTCCATGGTTTGGGCGGAACCTCGACGTTTTATGAGGCCCAGGCGCGGACGTTGGCATCGAAATACCACGTCGTCCGTTTCGATCTCGAAGGTCATGGCCGTAGCCCGCTGTCCCAGGCACCTGACATAGCGAGTTGGGCGGACGACCTAGGGCACATACTCGACACACTTCCCGCGGCGAAGGCGACCATCGTGGGACACTCGCTCGGCGCCCTAGTTGCTCAGCATTTCGCGGCAACCCGACCCGATCGCGTCGAGAACCTCGTGCTGCTTGGGACGCTGAAAACAATTCCGGAAGCGACCCGGCAGGTGGTCACGGATCGAGCGGCGATCGTCCGCAAGGCCGGCATGGGGGAGATTGCGGACAGTTCCGCGGCAGCAACCACCGGATCTCGTACCCACAGCGATCGACCAGAGCTGATTGGTTTCGTCAAGGAACTTGTCCTCGGCCAAGACAGCGAGGGCTATGCACTTGGATGTGAGGCGCTCGCTAACGCCCACCAGCCTGATCTCTCGAGATTCGCGGCACCAACTCTCCTGATTACGGGGAGCGACGACAAGGTGACCACGCCCGAACAAGCGAACGAGTTGGCCGACTCATTGCAGCGAGCCACCGTGGCCATCATCGACGGTATCGGACACTGGAGTGCGGTTGAGGCCTCAGCAGAGGTGTCGCGACTCATCGGCGAGTTTCTGCGCGATCAGCGCGTTCTTGTTGAGAGCGGAAAGATCGTCCGATGATTCAGCACACCGTTACCTTTCGCCTCAACGCAGATGCCGATGGGGAAACTTTCTTCGCTCGGGACCGCTCACTCAGCGATCTGCCGGGTGTCCAGCACTTCGAGGTGTTGCAACAAGTCGGCCAGAAGAACGACTTCACCGATGCCCTCACCATGAACTTCGCCGACCAGGAGAGCTACGACGGCTATAACAATCATGTCGAGCATCTCGCGTTCGTGAACGACGTGTGGCTGCCGAATGTAGAGGACTTTCTCGAACTCGACTATGTGCGAGACGCAGGATTACCCGATGAAACTCACACAGCTTGGGCAGCACCGCATTTTGCGTACATCAGCGGGGACTAGTTCTTTTGCCCCCCCTCGAAAGAGCCGGTCAAGTAGGGCCGACTGCATCTGTCGCGACCGAACGTTTGTCACTAATCTGGCACAAGGGATGAGGGGAACATGACAGACGTGGCAACGCGGCAAGCGGCCAAAGTAAAGCTCGGCTTGCTTGATCTCACGCCGCGCCAGATCATCCTCATGCGCCGCATTCCGGTGGTAATCATCACGGCGCTCGTCGCATTCGCTTTGGCCTGGATACTCTTTCTGGCCGATCGGTCGTGGACGGCACATACCTCAGCTGGTTCAGCGATCGCCGAGCCGGGCGAGTTCATCGTGACGCTTCTCGATGGCATCACCTTTGCCGGTCTACTCTTCGTCGTTGCGAGCGGTTTCACCCTGATCTTCGGTCTCATGCGCACGGTCAATATGGCTCATGGGGCCTTCTTTTTGTTAGCGGCCTACATCGCTATCGACCTGCAACAAAAATTTGTCGGTAAAACCCGGAACATCCAAAACGAAGATGTGACGATGCTGAAGTGGTTCGGTCCGCTGCTTATTGGCGCCGCAGTCGCCGCTTTGCTCGGCGTTGTTATGCAGCAGCTGTTCCTCCGCTGGAACCAAGGCCAGGATCTACGGCAAGCAATCATCACCGTCGCGGTGACGGTAATACTCGCCGACCAGTTGCTGTTTCAGTACGGCGGGTTGGCCAGGAGGGTGGTGTGGCCGGGCGATGCCGTGCACTTCTTCGAGATCTTCGGGCAACGCTACGCATCGAGTCGCCTCTTCATGCTCGGTATCTCGATCATCGTTGGAATCAGTCTTTGGGTGTGGCTGAACCGCACTCGGATGGGCATGGTGATTCGGGCCGGTGTCGACGATCAAGAGATGGTTCGAGCGTTGGGTATCAACGTGGCGGTCGTCTTTGGCATCACGTTCTTCGTCGGTTCGTTCCTCGCTGGCATGGGTGGAGTGATGGGTGCTTCGTTCTCTGGAGTGGCGCTCGGCACCGATGGCCAGTGGCTGCTCAACTCGCTAATCGTCGTGATCATCGGGGGTCTCGGCTCTATTAAGGGAGCCGTCGCTGGTTCGTTGTTATTTGGATTGGTGAGCGCATTTGCTCCCGCCTATCTGCCAGCGGACTACACCTTCTATTCGATCATCTTCACCCTGGTGGTCCTGGCCATCGTGTTGGCCGTTCGGCCCAACGGCCTCTACGGGAGAAACGAATGAAGTCGCTCGATCTTCGCACCGCAGCGGTCGCCGTGTCATGCGTGCTGCTCGTGCTCCTTCCTTTGGTCGGAAGCGATTTCTTCATTGACTTTGTCATGACTCGCACGCTCATGCTCGGTCTCGCGGCGTCCACGGTCGTCTTCCTTTCGGCCTACGGCGGCATGGACTCGCTCGCCCAGTGGCTGATGTTCGGAATTGCTGGATTCGCGGTTGGCAACTTGGTCGCCGACAGCGGACGCGGGCTCAAGCTCGACTGGAATCCTTGGACAGCAGTACCCGTTGCACTAATTATCGTCACCATCGCGGCGTTGACACTTGGTGCGCTGGCGGCGCGCTCGACGGGTATCTATTTCTTGATGCTGACCCTCACCTATGCGGTCATTGGTTTCTATTTCTTCGGCCAGGTCACGACGTTTTCCGGATTTGGTGGAGTAACCGGAATCGACGCACCCGATTTCTTTCTTGGACATCCGAAACGCCTCTACTATGCGGCGCTCGTCTTGTCGCTGGGCGCATACGTCGGCTTCCGGGCAATCGCGAGAACGCCGTTTGGCATGGCGCTCCAAGGAGTCCGCGACGACCCGGTGCGCATGGCATCACTCGGATTCAACGTATCGCTGCACCGGACGCTGGCGTTTACATTGGCAGGTTTCGTGGCCGGGCTTGCCGGTGTGCTGAACATCTGGTGGAACGGTCAGATCGATCCGACGTCGATCGGCATCAGCCCCACTCTCGATCTCTTCATCATCGCGGTAATCGGTGGCATTATTCATCTCGAGGGAGCCTGGCTGGGTGCCTTTGTATTCGTCGGCGCCAACATCTATCTGCGCGACATCCCCCTGCTGGGCGACATCGGTGGGGTCATCGGGGAACGCATACTCGCAGAGGAACGATTTAACACGGTCATCGGAATCGTGCTGCTCACCATCGTGCTCGTCTCGCCGGACGGACTAGCCGGCATCATCGCTCGGACACGCGAGCGCTTGCGCAACCGCTCCGGCGCCAATTCTACTTCGACGGTCGCTACGGGGACCAATGAATCTCACAATTAACAAACCAATGAATGAGGGAAATATGATGAATTCCAAAACCATCAGGCTGGCGCTCGCAGCGCTTCTTGCCTTTGCACTACTCGCGGCAGCGTGTAGCTCGGACGACGACGGTGGAGACACCGTTGCAGACGCTCCAGCACCTGCACCAGCCGATGAACCCGCCGATGAGGTAGCCGACAGTGTGCGACTAGGCATCATGGGCGAGTGTGAAGGCGCATTTGGCGGCTTCCACGAAGACGTCGTAGCCGGCGCCACGCTTGCTTTGGTCGAAGGGGCCGGAGCAACAACGACATCTACCACCTCGGCTCTCGACGGCTTCACCGGCGCATCGGTCGCAGGTGTACCGATCGAACTGGTCGGTATTGGTTGTGGCGACGACACGCCTGACCGTGCCATCCAGGAGATCCGAACGCTTGTCGAACAAGACGGCGCCAACGTCGTTATCGGACCGCTGTCCGGTGACGAGGGGATCGCTATCGCGAACTATGCGCTCGACCACCCCGAGGTCACGTTTATCAACGGAATTGCTGGTGCACAGGATGCAACGCTGCATGTTCAGGCTCCGAACTTCTTCCGTTTCAACGGTGACGGCGCCCAGTGGAATGCTGGTGTCGGCGACATCTTGAAAAATGATGCCGGATGGAAAACCGCTGCGGTAATCGCTGATGACTACGGCTTCGGTTGGACGTCTGCGGCAGGTTTCGTAGCTGACTTCTGTGCTGCCGGCGGCGACGTTGTCAGTCAGGTGTTCCCACCATTGGGTACCACCGACTACTCATCGTTTGTGCAACAACTTCCTGATCCTGATGAAGTCGATGGTTACTTCTGGGTAATCGGCGGAACGGGCACCAACGCGGCACTCGAAGCGTTCCTAAACGCCAAGGGTGACCTTGTCGGCGAACAGCATGCTGGAAACTTGTTCTTCAGCCCCGCACTCGCTGAAGCACTCGGACCGGACATTGCTGGCGCCTATATCGGCGGCTTTGCTTCAATGCCTGGCGATATCTCGACTCCTGCAATTGAGGCCTTTAAAGCAAGCGCTGATGCCACCTGGGAATCACTTGGTGGCGGCACTAGCGGTGGCGAAGCTGCACCGGCGTCCCAGGCGCTTTCGTTCGGATTCGCATACGGCTATCACATGGCCAGTGCTGCGTTTGTTCAAGCATTTAAGGCCGTCGACGGCGACCTGACCAACAACCACGCTGCGCTACGCGCCGAGCTCTCGTCGCTCACATACGACGGGCCATTTGGCCAGGTAACACTTGACGAAAATCGTCAGGGCATTGTCGACACATTCGTTGCTCAGCTTGCGCTGAACGATGATGGTGAAGTTGTGCAGGAGACTCGCTACATCGTCCCCGCCGTCGACCAGAGCTTCGGTGGTACCTACTCAAGCGAGACGGCACCGCCGGAACGTGACAACACCCCATGTGAAGCGAAGTCACTCCCATGGCAGGGTAATGAAATACCTGTCATCGACGGCGTCCCACAGGGTTGATCCGGACCAGTTAACGAAGTTTCAAGGAACATCACAATGACGACGAACGCCACCACGACAACCACGACCGAGACGGATACCCTCCTCCGTCTTGAGTCGGTCGCGGTGGCGTTCGGCGGTCTCCTTGCACTGGGCGGCATCGACCTCGATGTCGTTCAAGGAGAACGGCTCGCTGTGCTCGGTCCCAACGGGGCCGGCAAAACAACGTTGTTTAACGCAATAGCGGGCGACATCACACCGACCTCCGGGCGAGTAACGATTAAGGGAATCGACTGCACGGAATTACCCTCCCGGCTGCGCCCACAACTCGGCGTGGCCCGGACCTATCAAAAGACCAGGCTCTTCGGTGGTCTCACCATCGAGGACAACCTCTACCTTGCTCAGACAGGCAAACAGGGGCGGCATCTCTCGTTGTGGCGCAACTCCCGTGACGCCGACATGCGCGCCAAAGCGCGAGAGATCGGGGCACGGGTTTGGCTCGGAAATCAGCTCGATGACAAGGTGAGCGACCTGTCACACGGACAGCAGCGCCAACTCGAGATTGGCATGGCACTCGTGACCGAACCTGATCTCATCATGCTCGACGAACCAGCCTCGGGCCTTTCTCGTGGCGAACGCGAACGGCTGATCGAACTCCTCGAGGCGTTGCCACGCGAAACGACCTTGTTGCTTATCGAACACGACATGGACGTCGCGCTCAAAGTGTCGGACCGCGTGGTCGTAATGGCCGACGGTATGACCGTCGCCGCGGGAACGCCGGACGAGATCCGGCACGACCCCCTGGTGCACAAGATCTACCTGGGAGAAGCACGCTGATGCCCGAAGAACTCCTACGCGTCGACAACCTCTGTGCGGGCTACGGCGCATCGCAGATCCTCGAGGACCTCTCGTTTTCGATGGGTCAAGAAGCCGTCACAATTGTCGGGCGCAACGGCATGGGAAAGACCACGATGTGTAACACCTTGATGGGATTACTTACATCGTCTTCCGGCACGATTACCTTCGAAGGTGAGCGGATCGACGGGCTCACGCCCGAAAAGGTGGCACGACGAGGTATTGCCTACATCCCCCAGGGACGAAGGTTATTCCCATCGCTCACCGTCGACGAGCACCTGGCCATGTTGGCCAAGGGCACGAAGGGCAAACGATGGACGCCCGAAGCGGTCTACGAACTGTTCCCACGGCTGGCCGAACGGCGAAAGAATGGTGGCGCCGAACTGTCTGGTGGCGAGCAACAAATGCTCTCTGTCGGACGCGCACTACTTCTCAACGCGAAGCTCTACTTGATGGATGAGCCCACCGAAGGACTCGCGCCGACCATCGTCGACGACCTCATCAAGGTGGTCCATCACCTCATCGAACTCGGCAGTGCCGTTCTCATCGTCGAGCAGAACCTGCGAGCCGCTACGGCCATGGCCGAGCGGCAACTAATCATGGTGTCGGGACGCATCGAACACGAGACCACAGCCGCCGAACTCCGCGACAACGCCGCGCTCCAAAAGCAATACCTCGGAGTCGACGCCTAACGGGCGTCAGCGTTTCCTTACAACCGAACGAACGGAACGATATGACCGAACAAATCAATGTTGCGCTGCTGGGTTCGAAGTTCATGGGCCGCGCTCACTCGACCGCCTGGCTGAACGTCGCCAAGTTCTTTGATAATGACACGCAGGCGGCTATGCACACCGTGGCTGGTCGGAACGCCGCCGAACTCGAAGCCTTTGCATCCCAGTGGGGGTGGAGCAACGCCTCCACCGATTGGAAAGCGGTGGTGTCTGACCCCGAGATTGATCTCGTCGACATCGCCACGCCGAACAACATGCATGCAGAACAAGCAATCGCGGCGCTCGAAGCCGGCAAACACGTCGTGTGTGAAAAGCCGCTCGCCGGTACCCTCGCCGACGCTGAGTTAATGGCCGCTGCGGCCGCCGCATCATCGGGTCGCACGTTCGTTTGGTACAACTACCGGCGTGTCCCCGCGGTCGCGTTGGCGCACCAACTCGTGGCATCTGGTGCCCTTGGACGCATTTATCACGCCCGTGCATGTTATCTCCAGAGTTGGGGCGGCCCCGACACTCCGTTGTTGTGGCGATTCCAAAGTGATGTCGCCGGATCTGGCGCCCACGGCGACCTCAACGCCCACATCATCGACGCCGTCCGGTTCGTTACCGGCGAGGAAATCACGGTGGTTGAGGGTGCGATCGAGCACACCTTTATTCCAGAACGGACACTGCTGGACGGCGGAGCCGGCGGCGAGATCGCTGGTTCGGGCGCAGCAACCGGCGCAGCCAAAGGAGCGAGCACTGTCGACGACGCAGTGATGTTCCTCGCCCGCCTGAGCGGTGGTGGTCTTGCATCGTTCGAGGCCTCGCGACTAGCAACGGGCTATCACAACGCCAACCGTTTTGAGATTCATGGAGAGCTGGGTGCCCTTCGGTTCGATTTCGAACGGATGAACGAACTCGAGTTCTACGATGTAAGTGGCGCCGGCCGTACCGCGGGTTGGACCACGATCGACGTCACCCGAGGGGGTGACGGTCACCCTTACGCCGACCACTGGTGGCCTGACAGTCACGGCCTCGGCTACGAGCACTCCTTTGTCAACCAGGCCGCCGACATGTTGACCATGATTGGCGGTGGTGAGCCCGTGGTTTCGATGCCCGATTTCGCCGATGCCCTCAAGACCCAAAGGGTTTTGCATGCCGCTATTGAGTCTGCCCGCCAACGAGCACCGGTTGAATTATGACTACCGCTAGAAGGAATTGATCATGAGTAGCGCACGAGAATTTGAACCCGTATACATGCCGGTTGGTGTACTGACCGCAGCACTCCAGGAACTGACGCCGCGCGAGCGCCGCGACCCGGACCCCGATCTTGCGATCGAGGAATGGCTGGAATACGCGGCCGCAATGGGCGCTGACAGCATCGAACTGGCTGCTGCTCTGCACCCCGACCTGTCTGACATCCCCGCCGAGGCGATGCTCGATCCTGTCGCCAACACACTCGATCTCCGTGAACCGTTCAACCAACAGCGCGCCGAGCGGGTTTTCGCTTCCATAAAGGACACTGGCGTCGAGATCGCCGACGTGGCCTACTTCGACAATCTTCTCCACGACGACCCAGTCATCCGACAGAGCAAGGTCGACTTCATGCTTGCGACCATGGATGCCGCTGTGCTGCTCGGTGTGCCGGCTGTGGCCGGGTTCGTCGGCCGCGATCAGACCAAGTCAATGGATCAGAACCTGATCGAGTTCGAGAAGACGTTCATTCCGCTTCTTCAAGCTGCCAAAGACCGTGGGCTCGAGTACCGGGTCGAGCAGTGCCCGATGCCTGGTTGGACTCCGAGCGACAATTTCCACAACAACATTGCCTACGCCCCCGGTACCTGGATTGCACTGCATCAGATCTGCGAGCGCAATGGCGTGGGAGATCAGTTCCGCATTCACTACGACCCATCACACGCCATCTTGATGGGCCAGGACACGCGCTCGATCTTTCAGTACCTCAAGGATGAGGGGTATAACTTCCTCATCAGCGGCATGCACGTCAAAGGCCAGGTCATCGATTCCAAAGGTGTTTCCGGATGGGGTTACGGCGGTCAGACGGTCAACCGTGGTGACTGGATCGATGGGCAGGTGTCGAGCAATCCGGCTGACCACGGGAACGCATGGAAGATGCAGACGGTTCTCTGCGAACACGAACTTCCGGGCACCGCACGCCACGACCCACTGGCCTATCTCCAGAACCGCACCGTCGACTGGCTTGATCATCAACTGGCCGCACGCGAACTGCTCGACATCGACTTAGCGAAGACGCCGCTTATCGTCGAACACGAGTACACGCCAGCACGTATTCAGGACAAGGATCTGTTGCGCCCAATCCTTGAGGGTTCTATTTCATTCACCCGCAACATCGACAAGGCAGCCGCCGACATGTACGCACTCCAACATGAGGTGCTTGCGTCGCAGGGAATCCCGATTCAGGGCTATGGCCGCGATGCGTACCGAAGCTAACGAACCAGGAGGTTCGAAATCATGAGGAGCGTCTATGTCGTCGGAACCGCCGACACCAAACTGCTTGAACTTGAATACATCAAGGGTGTGATTAGCGCCGCTGGTGTGGATGCAATTTTGGTTGATGTCGGCACGACGGGACACGAGTCCTCTTGCGATATCACACCAGCTGAGGTCGCCGCGTATCACCCTGATGGAGCCAACGCGGTTCGTTGCGACGATCGGGGACAGGCAGTGGAGGCCATGGCGCTTGCGCTCGAGCGATTTGTCGAGGCCCACGCGGATGAGATCGCTGGCATCATCGGTGCCGGTGGCTCGGGCGGTACGTCGCTCGTCACTCCGGCGATGCGTGCCCTTCCTGTCGGAGTCCCCAAGATGATGGTTTCCACGGTCGCGTCGTCGAACGTTGCTCCGTATGTCGGTCCGTCCGACATCGCCATGATGTATTCGGTGACCGACGTCTCGGGCATCAATCGGATTTCACGACAGGTGCTGGGCAATGCTGCTAATGCGATGGCAGGCATGGTCGCCAACGACGTTCCAGTCGGCGACAACGATATGCCGGTGATCGGTCTCACGATGTTCGGCGTCACGACCCAGTTGGTCACTCGCCTGGCCGATGAACTTGCCGACCGCTTCGACCCGCTGGTATTCCATGCCACGGGTACTGGTGGACAGTCGATGGAGAAACTCGTCGACTCCGGCATGTTCGTAGCGGTGCTCGACATGACCACCACCGAGGTGGCCGATCACATCGTCGGAGGCATATTCTCAGCTGGCCTTGACCGCATAGGAGCAATAGCGCGGACCGGTGTTCCATATGTCGGATCAGTCGGCGCCGTCGACATGGTCAATTTCGGGGCACTCGACACCGTGCCCGCCAAGTTCGTGGATCGCAATCTGTACGTCCACAACCCGCAGGTCACCTTGATGCGAACAACGGCCGAGGAGAACACGGCGATTGGCGAGTTCATCGCCACGAAGCTCAACGCATGTGACGGCCAGGTGCGGTTTCTCCTGCCCGAGGGTGGCGTCTCGGCCATCGACGCACCGGACCAGCCGTTTCACGACCCTGAAGCCGACGAGGCTCTGTTCGCGGCGATCGAAGCGAACGTCGAACAGACCGAGAACCGCATCGTCACACGGGTCCCGGCCAACATCAACGATGAAGCGTTCGTCCAGGCAGCACTCGCTGCCCTCGATGACGTCATGACTCACTGAAGGCAGCGATGACACCAACACGAAGCGAAGTACTCGAGAAGTTTCACGGCATGGTCGAGCGAGGTGAACCAATCGTGGGTGGCGGCGCCGGCACCGGCCTCTCGGCAAAATGGGAAGAAGCGGGTGGCATCGACCTAATCGTCATCTACAACTCAGGGCGTTATCGGATGGCTGGTCGCGGTTCCCTTGCCGGACTGCTTGCGTACGGCAACGCCAACGAGATTGTCGTCGACATGGCCAAGGAAGTGTTGCCGGTTGTGAAGCACACCCCAGTACTCGCCGGGGTCAACGGCACTGACCCCTTCTATCAACCTGAGCTATTCTTGGCTGACCTCAAACGTATGGGGTTTGCCGGTGTGCAGAATTTCCCGTCAGTGGGACTTATCGACGGCGTGTTTCGTCAGAACCTCGAAGAAACCGGCATGGGCTTCGGCCTAGAGGTCGACATGATCAGGACGGCCTCGCAACTCGACATGCTTACGACGCCTTACGTCTTCGGCGAAGACGATGCGATGGCAATGACCGACGCAGGCGCCGACATCATTGTGTGTCACATGGGTCTGACCACCGGCGGCAGCATCGGCGCGGAGACCGCACTAACGCTCGATGACTGTGTCGAACGCGTCGACGCATGGTCGGCGGCGGCGAGGTCGGTTCGCAGCGACGTCATGGTGATGTGCCATGGCGGACCCATAGCGATGCCAGATGATGCGTCCTACGTGCTCCAACGTTCAACCGGTGTTCACGGGTTTTACGGGGCGTCTAGCATGGAGCGCCTGCCGACCGAACAAGCGTTAAAAGCACAAACCGAGGCCTTCAAGGCCGTCACGTTCTAGGAGAAGATTATGTGTTTCGTATGTGTTGAAGATGTGGAGTGGGAAGAGCTCGATTGGGGCGACCTAGGGTGGGTAATACGACCTGCCAACGTGCCCGAATCGGCGCAGCTGTGTGTGCTCGACGTCAAGATCCAACCGGGTCAGGGCCACGACTTTCACCGCCACCCCAATCAGGAAGAAGTCATCTTCCTGCGAAGTGGCTCCGTCGAGCAGTGGCTCGGCGATGAACGCAAGCAGCTCGTCGCGGGCGATGTGGCGTTCATTCCGATGGACACGGTACACGCCACCTTCGTCGCAGAGGACGCGACCGAACCGGCGCGGGTGCTTGTTGTGCTCGGCCCGAGCCACGGCCTCGACGGCTACGAGGCTGTCGACGCGTCGACCGAAGAACCATGGGCGTCATTGCGTAGCTAAACGTTCGAAGAAGATATTTTCTACAAACGCCGGTTCGCCGGCAGAGGAGGGCACCACCATGCACCTATCAATGCACAACTGGATGCGGTCAGAGCCGCTCGAAGTCACGCTCGCGCGACTTAAGCGATGCGGCTACGGCAGCATCGAAATCAAGGGAGAACCCGATCAGTATGACACCGGCGATGTTCGTCATCTGCTGGCCAAATATGAACTGAAGTGTTGGGGAGCGGTCACGCTCACACTCGGCGACCGCAATCTCTGCTCCAAAAACGAGGCTCAACGAGCCGCGACCGTTGATTACATGAAGAGCTGTATCACGATGGTCAAGGAACTCGATGGCCACGAGATCACGATCGTGCCAGCGACAGTCGGCAAGGTAGTTCCCGACGGAACCCCCGAAGAAGAGTGGGTATGGGCTGTCGACGGACTCAAAGAAATTCATGAGCATGCCAGCGCGGCTGGCGTCAAAATGGCGATCGAGGGCCTCAACCGGTTTGAGACCTACTTCATCAATCGTGGTGACCAAGCGCTTGCTCTTGCCGACGCAGTCTCGCCTGATGTCGGAATTTGTCTCGATGCATTCCACATGAACATAGAAGAGGTCGACTTTCTCCAGGCGATCCGAGACGGTGGCGACCGCATCGTTGACTTCCATATCGCTGACAACAACCGGATGGCTGCCGGCATGGGCAGCCTCAACTGGGAAGAAATCGTCGGGACGTTGCAAGACGTTGGTTACGACGGCGCCCTCACAGTGGAATTTGTGGCACCGATCGACCGAACCCCAGCGAACCAGTTTCCGAACGCGATCGAGACCGATCCGGTCGACATCTCTCCGGAAGAGTTGCAGTTCATCATCGACCACGGCAGCAGCCTGCTCTCCGAAGAGTTCTACGACATGCTTGTCGAGAAATGTGCAACAACACTGTTGCCATTGATTTGAGTCGACCATGAAAATCCGAGACGTGCAGGCACGGTGGATTCACTGTCCGATTCCGGCCGCGCAACAGCACGTCTCGGACTTCGGTCGGATCACCAGCTTCGACGCAGCGATCATCAGTGTCGAGGTGGACGGCGGTCTTGTCGGGTGGGGCGAGGCCAAGGCAGGTGTTGGTAGTTCGGGGCCGTGCCGAGCCGTGGTCGAGGCGGTCAACGACTATGCACCCGCCCTCATTGGCCTCGACGCTCGTCGAATCACCGCCATATGGGACACGATGTATAACGGCACCCGTGCGGGTTATGCACTCGAGCGGGGCCGCGGTTTCCCGGTGCTCGGTCGACGTGGCGTGTCGATGAGCGCAATGAGCGGAATCGACATGGCCCTCTGGGACGTCGTCGGCAAAGCGCTCGGCGTGCCGGTTGTCGACTTATGGGGCGGACCGCGCACCGACACCCTGCCCGCTTACGCAAGCGGAGGGTGGGCTGATGTTGACAACATCGGGGCTCAACTCCAGACCTATATCGATCACGGGTTCAATGCTGTGAAAATGCGCGTGGGCATCATGGACGGCGACGTGGCCACAAGTGTCGCCCGGGTCCGCGCAGCACGCGAGGCAATCGGTCCCGATATTGGGCTTATGGCCGATGCTCACGGCACGTACAACGCCACGGACGCCATGCGGTTTCTTGCGGGTGTAGAAGATGTCGGGCTGCGTTGGTTCGAAGAACCGGTCAACGCCGACGATCTGGCTTCGGCTCGACGGGTGCGCGCCTCCACGCGAACACCGATCGCTGCTGGCGAGAGCGAGTCGACGCGCTTCGACTTTCGCGAACTGATTGCTCACGAAGTGGCCGATGTGTTGCAGCCGGATCTGGCGATCTGCGGTGGGCCGACCGAAGGCCGCCGAATTGCGGCGCTTGCTGAAACCCACCAACTTGAACTCGCCCCGCACTGCTGGGGTTCAGCCTTGTCCTTCAATGCCGGCGTGGCCCTTGCCTTCGCAAGCTCCGCGGCCCGCACGGTCGAATACTCCCTCGGCGGAAACCCGCTGCTTCGCGAGATGCCGATAGACCCTCCGGTGGTCGAAGACGGCGTCGTGCTTGCCCCCACTGCCCCGGGGTTTGGTATCGAACCCCGGTCCGATTTTCTCGATGAATACGAGGTGAAGTGATGTCCAATTTCATTCAGCACGTCAACGTCATGGTCGACGATCTTGCTGCGGCCAATGATTTCTTTGAAAACGTGCTCGGTCTCGATCGGGCGACCACACCCGAACTCGGTTTCCCGGGCCAGTTCTTCAAGATTGGTGGCGGGCAAGAAATCCACGTCAACGAAATTCAAGACGTACATCCGGAGCGGTCCCACTACTGTCTTCGCCTCGACGATTTCAGCAACGTCTTCACACGGGCGCTCGAGCGTGGAGTATTAGAGACCGAAACATGGGGCAAGGTTCGACGGTTGCCAAATGGCGTCATCCAGGCGTTTGTTCGGGACCCATCGGGCAACTTGGTCGAGATCACCTGTGACGTTGATCGAGAAGTCGATCCGGCGATCTTCGAGCTGGATATCTTCGACCGCACGACGTTGTAGGCAACACCGATGATCTTGCTCCTGGAGACGGTGCACGACGATGCCCACGAGATCCTCACGGCAGCTGAACGCGTCGAACTCGTCAGCGATCTCGCAACTTTCGAGCCGCAGGACTACGACGGTGTGCGGGCGATCGTGACGCGCGGGCGTGGTCAGGTGACCGCGGAGTTGATGGCTCAATTCCCGGAACTGGAGGTCGTCGCACGGTGTGGGGCCGGCCTCGACAACGTCGACACGGCAGCGGCAGCCGATGCAGGCATTGCCGTCGTCCACGCGCCAGGTCTTACGACTTCGACTGTTGCCGAACACGCACTGATGCTGATGTTGGCCGTCTGTCGCCGCTTGAACGAGGTTGACCACGCGGTCAAGAACGGAGACTGGGGGATCCGCGAAGGGTTCCTCGGCGCCGAGTTGCGCGGCAAACGACTAGGCATCGTCGGCTTTGGGGCGATTGGTTCCCGGCTGGCCGCAATCGGCGAGGTACTTGGCATGGACGTCGTCTGTACAACTCGCCGGACGCATTCTGTGGCGGCCCCTCGGATCGATTTCGAAGAACTGCTCCGAACATCGGATGTGATCCAGATCTGTGTGCCGTTGAGCGATGAGACACGCATGATGTTCGGCGCTGATCAGCTCGCGCTCATGCGCCCACACGCGGTGCTGATTAATACTGCGCGAGGACCGATCGTCGATCATGATGCGGTAGCGGAAGCGCTTGAGAGCGGCCGGTTGGGCGGTTACGGCGCAGACGTGTGGGACCCGGAGCCTCCGACGCCGGGCGATCGACTTCTCAGCCGCCCAGCCACAGTAATCACCCCGCATGTGGCTGGCCTGACCGACGTGACCTATCGGGCGATCTGTGTTGGCCCGGCCGAGGCCGTGGTCTCCATCCTGGACGGTCACGATGCCAACCCCGCGTACGTTTTCGGCTGATCTGGGAAACGAGGCGACTATGTCACAGAGACTCGACGGTGCTGTGCTTCAGCCGAGCAGACAGATTTTCATTGAGAATCCGGCGGGTTCGAACACTAAGATTCATCATGATGAGGAACGACTGGTCCCGACATTTGAGGAGCAGGTCTCCGCTCCGTACCCTTTTGCGTACGGGTTTGTCGTCGGGGTGCCTTCCGGCGACGGCGATTGTCTGGACTGTTTCGTTCTCAGCGACCGACCTATTCGGTCCGGCGAACTAGTGGACTGTCATCCGATTGCTCTGCTAGAGCAGTACCAAAACGGCATGGATGACCACGACGTCATCGCGGTGCCGGCTGATGAGATCGATCGCATTGCAGACATCGATCTGGCAGCAGTCATCGAGACTCTGCGCCCCTTTCTCGCGACGGTGTTTGCGCACGATCCGGATCGAACAATCGATGTCGGAGATCTTCGCGATGCCGAGAATGCCACTGAGTTAATCGAGAGTTTGCTCAGCAACGTCAAAGCCAATTGACCGACATAAAGACGCTCAGTAAATTGGCAATAACCGAACCCAGGATCTCCCTCCACCAACCGAAGGAAACACCCGATGAAACGAGCTTACGGCACCACGGTACTTAGTGGGGGAACCCTCATTGATGGCACCGGTGCAGCACCGATTTCCAATGCCACGGTCGTGTTCACCGACGGAACTGTCACCTATGCGGGTTCTACAGAAGCAGCACCCATCCTCGATCCGGCGAGTGAAATGGTCGATGCGACAGGTACCTCGATTCTTCCTGGCCTCATCGAGTCGCATTTGCACCTGAGTTACTTCAATGTCGCCGTTCTCGAAGATCTCGACATCGCCCATCCGCCAGAGAAGGTATCGATCCGATCGGCATTCAATGCTCGGGTTTCTCTCGAGTGCGGCTATACGTCGGCCCGCTCGGCTGGGTGTTTATTCAACGTTGATGTGTCGCTCGCCGAAGCGATTGACGAGGATCTCGTGCTGGGCCCTCGATTCACGCCGGGAGGTCAAGAGATTTGTGGTGCAGGCGGGCTGATGGATTGGAACCCGGAATTTCGCAAGATCGGCATGGAAGGCGTAATTCTTGTTGTCGACGGAGCAGATCAGGCTCGCTCAGCCGCGCGCCGCCTTGTGAAGAACGGGGCTCACTGGCTAAAGGCCTATCCAACAGGCGATGCCGCGGCGCCCGAAACCAACGACCACCACACACTGTCGATGACAATTCAGGAGATGGCTGCCGTCGTGGAGGTTGCGCACAATCACCGTCGCAAAGTGATGGGCCATTGCCGAGCGACCGAAGGCATTCGGATGGCGCTTGAAGTTGGGTTCGACTCGATCGAACATGCAACGTTCATGGATCAGCAATGTCTCGAGATGATGCTGAAACGTGAGGTGCCGGCTGTCCCTGCGTTGCAATTCGAGCGTGCGTCGGTTGATCACGGAATCGATTTCGGAATGCCCCAATCCGTTATCGATGCGCACCAGGAGACACTCGAGGGGGGCATTGCTTCGGCCCAAATGATTCACGAAGCCGGAGGCATCCTCGGTATGGGCGGTGACTACGGCTTCGCGTGGAATCCCCATGGAAACTACGCAAAAGAGCTCACCTTTTTCGTGAACGAGGTTGGCTTCAGCCCGCTTGACACGATCGTGTGCGCGACACGAAATGGCGCCCGCATTCTCGGAATCGAAGACGAAACGGGAACCCTGGAGGTCGGCAAGGATGCTGACATCCTGATGGTCCAAGGAGATGTGCTGGCCGACATTTCGTTGCTGGAAAACCGAGCAAACATTCGAAGGGTCATGCAACTGGGTATCACGAAGGCCGGAACAGATTCCGGAATCGGGATCACCGAGGTGCCGGCCGCACAATGAAACTCTGGTGCACTGACGACGGCATCTTGTTGGAGCAAGAGAACGACTTCTATTCGATCGATCTGACGATCGATGACGTCTTCCGAGCTGATAACCCAATGGCCACAGTATTGGAGGCAACGAGGACGGTCGCGACATTACCCGATCGTCCACGGGCACCGATTGGTCAACAAGAGATCTGGGCGGCCGGGGTCACCTATTTCGCTAGTAGAGAGGCCCGGATCGAAGAGTCTGACGCGGCCAAGGACGCTTACGAACTGGTCTACGATGCGGATCGTCCTGAGTTGTTCTTCAAGTCAACGGCTCACCGGGCCGTGGGCCCTAACGACGCCGTGCGTATCCGCCGTGATTCGGCTTGGAACGTGCCGGAGCCTGAACTCACGTTGGCGGTCAACTCCTCGGGCCGCATCTTTGGGTATTGCGTGGGGAACGATATGAGCAGCCGGGACATCGAGGGCGAAAATCCGCTCTATCTGCCTCAGGCCAAGACCTATGACGGCGCTGCGGCGATTGGACCTTGCATTCTTCTGCAAGATGTTCCGCCCGGTACTGGCACCGAGGTCACTATGTCGATTCTTCGCGATCAAGAAATCGTCTTCAGTGGCAGCACAACGGTAGGACGGATTCGACGACCATTCGATGAGTTGGTCGAATATCTCTACCGAGAGACCTCATTCCCCGATGGTTGTTTCCTGATGACTGGAGCGGGGGTCGTGCCAGATCCGACGTTTACGCTCAATCCCGGTGATGACATAAGGATCTACATCCAAGGAATAGGGGAGTTGTGCAATCACGTGGAGGTTCGCCCGTGAGGTTGGTCGGACCCCGCTAATCGACCGGTGATGAACATGGACGACCTGCAAGCTGGGCTGGCCAAGATGCTGTCGTAATGCCGCCCTAGGACCGCCCGAACGGAGCTCTCTTTTGGGCGCAGTTCGAATGTGGCAAATGGCCCAAACTGAGTTAGTGGAAACTTTCCGTTGACGCGACGCGGTCCACGATATAGACACTGGTCAATGAGTGGAACCCCTTCGTCCCAGCTTGCCCCTCGAAGTCTTCAAGAAACGGCGGTCGCTCGGTTCGTTCATGGTGAAGCGCAGTCGGTCGTTATCGATCGAAGCACCCATCTCCGATAGCTGCGAGAGGATGACCTTCTCGTACTCGTCTTTCCACTCTTGGGTCTTGGCGACGAATTCTTCGCGGCCCATTTCCAGTCGCTTGATGCCTTGGGCCTGGATTTTGGCATTCGAGTACTCCGGTTGATCGGCATGACAGAGCGGGCATCGTCGCGAGCAGCGCCACCACAATGGGTTGAGCCGAATCGGTCCTGTTTAGGATCGAGTGGACGAACCGGCCCGCTAAGCCATAAAAGCTATCAGCGTTGATGAATCTTCTGTGAATGCGTCTGCTAGTCGGTTTTACAAACAGCGCGCCATGTCGCTTGGTCAACGAAGGCGGGCGTGGCGTTCGCGATCACGAAGCCGGTCGCCGGTACTGATCCGTGTCAGGGCTTCCCACCAGCCCTTCTCTCACTCAATAATCGCTGCGTGGCAAGCGTGGCTGGCGTGCTCGGTGACAATCGTGCCGAAGAGCGCAGCACAAAATCGACACGGCTCGGCGGCCGTTGTCTAACAAAGGGTCGGCGGTACTATCTGGCCGATTGCATGGAATTGGATGAGTC
>Ga0302134_10000169_pt1 | contig 24727 bp, 22 predicted proteins | sample CB9_SCM_MG_FD_203123 | JGI IMG/M metagenome (GOLD analysis project Ga0302134, IMG submission 203123) | Marine microbial communities from Western Arctic Ocean, Canada - CB9_SCM | ecosystem: Environmental > Aquatic > Marine > Oceanic | place: Canada: Western Arctic Ocean | collected 2017-09-19
TGCCGCCTGATGGTGGCAGGTGCACTAGAGGATGGTTGGTTCGATCGAATGCTGGGTGAGAACTGAAGTATGTGGGTTGACTACAAAAAAGCGCCGAACTTGATGTTGGCCGAGATGTGGAAAGAAGTCCTCGAGGGAGAGGGCTTGCCTGTGCGGCTCCTGCCAGAGGGCGACATCTTGGACTATGGAGAGTCAGTGGCATACCGAGTCATGGTTCCTCGCGGCAGGGAACACGTGGCGGACGAGATCCTTAGGAAACTATGACTACGTTTATGCAAGAGACTTTCCTAGGGGGCCGCTCGTGATCAACGAGGCTGCTGTTTGGGCCATCGTGGGTTTGCCTTTGCTCGGCGGGCTCGTCATCATTGCTGGATTACGTCCTTGGACCCGTTCGCTATGGCGGCTGAGCGGGTCGGTGAGTATCGCAACGATGGGCGCAGCGTTCGCGCTGAGCCTATGGGCGTTGAATTCGGTTCACGGCCATCATGGTGAGGCTGTCGGTTTTGCCCCGCACTCATGGTTCACCGTGGGAGGCAATGCTGCCGGAGGCGCATTCGAGCTGACGATAGGCGTGCTGCTGGATCCGCTGTCTGCCATCATGGCAGTAGTGGTGACGGGAGTGAGCATGCTCGTGCAGGTTTATTCACTGGGCTATATGCGAAAAAAAATAGGCACCGAAGGCGGGGCATTCGTTGATTACCCACGCTACTTTGCCTATATGTCTTTTTTTACAGCGGCAATGTTGGGGTTGATCCTGGCGTATAACCTGATTCAGACATTCGTGTTCTGGGAATTGGTAGGGTTGTTCTCCTACCTGCTGATTGGATTCTGGTTCCACCGACCTGCTGCTGCCGCTGCTGCGAAGAAGGCGTTCATCGTGACCCGGATTGGCGATTTTGGGTTCATGCTGGCCCTGATGTTCTTGTTTTCTTACCGCGCGGAGTTTGTAGCTCAGGGCCTGAATCCCTTCGAGATTCCCGCCATTCAAATTGCCGCCCCACTGTTGCCTGCAGGCTTGGTGACCTGGGCGGCGCTTGGCTTATTTGCTGCTGCGGTGGGGAAGTCTGCGCAGTTCCCGCTGAACACGTGGCTACCCGATGCGATGGAGGGACCAACGCCGGTTAGCTCGCTGATTCATGCTGCAACGATGGTTGCTGCAGGCGTGTTCCTGTTGGCACGAGTGTTCCCGCTATTCGAGGCTTCGTCGTCAGTGATGAACACTGTTGCGCTGACCGGCGGAGTGACTGCGGTCCTAGCAGCCGCGATGGGATTGGCCTCAAATGACATCAAACGTGTGTTGGCCTTCTCGACGGTGAGTCAATTGGGCTACATGTTCATCGCCCTAGGCGTAGGTGCCCCTGGAGTGGCGTTGTTCCACTTGTTCAACCACGCATTCTTCAAGTGCCTACTGTTCCTGAGTGCGGGTAGTGTGCACCACTCAGTGCGTACGTTTGACATGCGCTATATGGGTGGCCTGCGTAAGTGGATGCCGGTGACCTATGGCTTGACGGTCATCTCGGGGCTGAGCCTTGCAGGAGTGTTTCCGTTCGCGGGATTCTGGAGTAAAGATGAAGTGCTGGCAGCAGCCTGGGGTGTTGAGCAATCAGCGCCGGGTTCCAGCGCGGTAGGACAGATGGTGTTCTGGCTGGCGGTAATCGCAGCAGGCATGACGGCGTTCTACGTCTTTCGATTGGTAATAATGACTTTCCACGGCGAATTCCGAGGTGGGATTGATTCCGTGCCGATGCAGGACCGAATCCCTGACGAAACTGATGATCACGTACATAAGGGTGAATCACCTCTGTCCATGCTGGGGCCGATGTTGGTGCTGGGCGTGCTAGCGGTTATTTCTGGTGCCGCGTTCAACAGCGTTACGGACTTGGGGCCAATACCCGCGCATTGGTTTGCGCACCTGTTCAACGAGGAGTCACCAGTGCTGGTCGGCTGGATAGCTGCGCTCTCGATGACGATGGCATTAGGGGGAATCGCGCTGGCGGTAGCGATTTACGGGTTGAACCTGCTCGACCTTTCGCGTATGCCTAAGCCGTGGCATGCGCTGAACCGGCTGCTAGGCCAGCGTTATTACATGGATTACCTCTATGAGACTATTTTTGTGCGTCAAGTATTGTACAAGGGCGTGTTCCAGGCCAGTGACTGGGTCGACCGTAAAATCGTCGATGGTACAGCAGACTTTGTAGGCTGGACGGGGCGCAATGCTGGCAAGTGGGTCGCTCACTTACAGACAGGGCAAGTACAGGCGTACGGAGCCGGTGTCTCAGTCGGTGTGGTTCTGCTCTTATGGGCATACCTGGTGAGGAGCTAATGATGCTTAGCGTAATCATCTTCCTGCCCGTCGTAGCGGCGGCGCTATTACTCCCATTGGGCCGGACTCAACAGCGTGCAAGATTTATAGCGTTAGCGGCTGTGATCATGGAGCTGTTGCTGACGCTCATTGTGTTCGTTGGCTACGACACGGAGGCTGGTGGCTATCAGTTCATTGAACGGTTTGATTGGATATCAGCCTTCAATATTCAGTACCTGCTGGCTGTGGATGGATTGAGTGTGCCGCTGGTGCTGCTGAACGGCATCCTTGGCTTGGCGGCGGTGCTGGTTTCGTGGAGTGTGAAAGAGCGACCGAACCAGTACTACATGTGGCTATTGGTGCTGCAGGCCGCGGTAATGGGTGTTTTCGTATCGATGGACATGATTCTTTTCTTCGTTTTCTGGGAGCTTGAATTGGTGCCGATGTTCTTCCTGATCTCGATATGGGGGACAGGTAGGCGCGAATACTCCGCGATGAAATTCTTAATATTCACTTTCCTGGGCTCTGCTTTCATGCTTGTAGCGATGATTACTTTGTACTTCTCGCTGCCCGATGGTGAGCGAACGTTCGACATAATGGCGCTGATGGGCCGTGATATGTCCGGCTTATTGGTGCCGACCGGGTTAGTGTTTACCGGCTTCCTGATTGCGTTCGCGGTCAAATTGCCGATGTTTCCGCTGCACACATGGCTACCTGATGCGCACACCGACGCGCCGACTGCGGTTAGCGTGATGCTCGCCGGGGTGCTGCTGAAGATGGGTGGATATGGATTGCTACGGATTAACACGGGTCTGTTCCCGGAGCAGATGACGGATTTCGCGCCTACCTTGGCCGTCATCGCCGTGGTGAGCGTGCTGTATGGCGCTTTCATCGTGATGCGCCAAACTGACCTTAAGCGCATGGTTGCCTACTCAAGCGTGAGCCATATGGGCTTCGTGACGCTGGGGATAGCCTCGGTGGCCGGGAGCGGAGGCACACTGAGCAGCGTTGGGCTGAACGGTGCAGCGATGCAGCTGTTCACACATGGCACGATAACCGGATTATTGTTCGTGGCGGTCGGGCTCGTTTACGAGCGAGCGCACACTCGATATATCCCTGACCTGGGTGGCCTGGCTAAGCAAATGCCTCTAATTGCGTTGGGTTTCATGATCGCCGGGTTGGCGTCCTTGGGATTGCCGATGACGAGCGGTTTCGTGGCTGAGTTGCTGATCTTCCTAGGCACATTCCAGGTGTTCGGGCTCGCCACGGCACTCGCGGCGTTCGGCGTGGTGTTGGCGGCGGGTTATATCCTGTGGACCGCGCAGCGAACGCTGTTCGGACCGCGCCTGGCGCGTTGGGATGGTCTGACCGATGCGCGGCCGGTGGACGTGGCGGCAATGCTGGTGCTGATCATTCCGATTTTTGTGGTTGGTTTGTACCCGAAGGTGCTGACCGATGTGTTCGCGGTTGGAATAAACCCCATCATGGCGGGCTTTGGCTTGTCCGGATTTGGGGGCTAGCGCATGAATATCGGAGCTCATGATTTATTCCTGATATCGCCTGAACTTACGCTTGTAGCGTTGGCTGTAGCCGTGATTTTCCTGGATCTGGTGATAGGTCGTAAAGGCATCGTGATTGCGGTGGCTGTCGTGGGTTTGCTGGTGCCGGCCATAGCTGGAGTGAATGTGTGGAGTGAGATTCACGGTACCGGGGCCGATACGGCCTTCAACGGTGCGTTGGTGGTGGATGAATTCGCGCTGTACTTTAAATTCCTGATACTAGCGGTCGTGGTGCTGTTGTTCGTGTCGTCGGCGGACTATGCATCGCGTTTCCATCCATTTCAGGCGGAGTTCTACGCGCTGCTGCTGTTCTCGTCAGCAGGGTTAATGTTGCTGCCTGCGGCAGCAGACTTGATTACGGTCTACATATCGCTGGAGTTGGCATCGCTGCCGGTGATCGCGTTGGCGGCGTACGAGAAAATGAGACTGAAGTCGATAGAGGCTGGCCTGAAATACCTAGTGCTGTCGGCAGTGTCGTCCGCAGTGCTGCTCTACGGATTCGCCTTTTTGTATGGCGCGACGGGCACGTTACGGCTGATCTCCAGCGACCCTGCGGATCCGGCTATCGCGCACATGCTAATCAACGGCGACCCCTCTATCCCGTTCGGCGGCGTCGCGATGATTGTTGGCGTGGTGTTGTCAATAGCAGGCTTCGGTTTTAAGTTGTCGATGGTGCCGTTCCACATGTGGACGCCCGATGTGTACGAAGGTGCTCCAATTCCGGTGGCGGCTTACTTGGCAATAGCTAGTAAGGCGGCCGCTTTCGCGGTGCTGTTGCGCCTCTTTTACACAGGGCTCGATTCAGCGTCCGCCGATTGGTCGGTGCTGTTCGCGGTGCTTGCGTCGATCACGATGACGGTCGGAAATGTGGTGGCCATCACGCAGACTAACGTGAAGCGGTTGCTGGGCTATAGTGCTATCGCGCAGGCGGGCTATATGCTCGTAGGCGTCGCAGCGTACGCTGGGTCGGGCACGAACCCTGAGCTAGGGGCTGAGTCAGTGCTCTTCTACCTTGGTGGCTATGCGGCGATGAACCTTACGGCGTTTTTCGTGATTATGGCTATCACCAACCGGACAAAAGATGACTCAATCAGTGGCCTTGCAGGCATGGGCCAGCGTGCGCCGATACTGGCGGTGCTTTTGACGTTGGCGTTGCTAGGGCTGACGGGAATCCCTCCAACTGTTGGATTCGCAGGTAAGTTGTTCCTGTTCAACGCTGCGATCAACGCTGATATGGCGTGGCTGGTGGTGGTTAGTGTGGTGAACAGCGTGCTGTCGGCCTACTACTACCTGAGTGTCGTGCGAGTGATGTACCTGCGGGAGCCGGACAACCCCGTACGCATCACCTTGCCGCTGTACGCGTGGGCGGCGTTAGCTGTGACGTCCTGTGCAGTCCTGGTGCTTGGCCTTTGGCCAGGCGGACTGCTGGAAGTCGCCCGGCAGGCTGCCCTCAATCTGGTTTACTAGCTGGCTGTTGTATTTGGCAACTAACCGTAACGACCTGGCGGTGCCCGTTTTCCTGCCCCTTATCGCTCCTTGCGCAGTGCTACTCATTCGGGATTTCCCTGCGCCTTCAGGAAGGGCTAGCGGACGCTATCGCTAGACGTTAGGTCTCGCTGTCGCACTGGTGCGCACCCGTGGATAGCTGGCTAGCCCATGGCGTCGGCGTAGATTTTGTCGACTTGTGGCACGACCGGGCTGTACTGTGATCCTTGGCGCACCCACAGATTGGCGCGATTGACATCACCTCCGGGTTGGTACTCCTGGAACAGCGCTAGCATCTCGTTCTCAAGGGGATTCCTGAATGTGTTCATGACTTCTTCGCCGCGGGCGGCCAGATTCATCTGGTCGTGGAGTAATTTCCGGAAGAGAATGATTCCCACGTCTGATTGCCCCAGCTTCTCTAATTCACGCTTGGCGACTGGACCTTGAGTTGACCAGGCCATCATGTCTTGCCCGAGCGTGTAGTCGACGATACACGAGCCATCCTCAGCGAACGCCGGAATCTCGTAGTGCGGAACGGTCTCTTGGACGGGTGCAGTTACGCCTGGGGGCATGGCGTAAGCGCTGAACACGAGATGGAGCGTGTGTGTGTCGTCCATCGGTACGCGGTACTCAAATGACGATCCCACACGGAGAATGTTCGGGAACAGAATGGGATGTCCAGACGTCCATTCTGGGTCTGCGGTCGTTGTGCCTGGGTCCCCGGTGCTCGCCTTGAACGTACGTCGTTTGATGATGCCATGGTCAAATAGGTCGAAGCTGATAGAGCCGTGCTCGCGTACGCGCCACGGCTCTAAATTTGGGCGCTGCGGGATGTCGGCACGACCCTCTGGGTCGAGCAGCGCATTGGTGTAGTAGCCGTGTAGCCATTCAACGTGGACAGGGTCAAGGGAGTTTTCCATGCACTGGAGCCAGTTGCAGGGGAGTATGGTCACGCCGACGTCGCGGACGACATTTTCCCAAACGAAAAGATCCCAACGGGGCACGAGCGGCGCGGGCGTAGGGCCCATGTAGGCCAGCAGCACGCCGCCAAGCTCCTCAACGGGATAGGCGACCGTCTTGACTTTGTCCTTGAAACGCCCGTCAGGATGTACGGTCTCTTCGAACGGTTGCTCGGTGCATTGGCCGGCCTCGTTGAACATCCAGCCGTGGTACATGCAGCGGAGGCCATGCTCCTCCGGAATTCCGTAGGAGAGATTTACGCGGCGGTGAGGGCAAATGGCATCAATCAGGCCGTAAGTGCCAGAGCGGTCCTTGTAGAGAACGAGATCCTCACCAAGCAGGCGGACCGACTTGGTGGGGCGCTCGGCCAATTCACCTGTGGCGGCGATGGGGTGCCAGTAGCGCCTGAGGAGCGTTCCCATAGGAGTACCTGGGCCTACCTGTGTCAATCGTTCATTCTCTGTAGCGGTCAGCATTTCTCGCCCCCGGTTAGTTTCTCACCTGCAATTGATGATATGGGAGGAGCGACCGCAAATCCATGCGTGTGGCGTGCTACGCTTCGCTACTCACAATGAGTGTGGAGGAGCATCATGGCCAATGAACAGATAGCAGCAGCGCAGGCATACGTGAACGCGCTCAGTACGGGTGACAAACAGGCCGCGAAGGCCGTGTCATCACACTTGGCCGCCGACGTGACCCTGACGGCAGGCCCGCGGGAATTTTCAGGCCACGATATTGTATTGGCGCGCATTACTGGTGTGTGGCCGATGACGCCGGTTTACCGCAAGACCACGTGGCCAGCGCCTAAAGATGCGGGTGACCATGTCACAGTCGACGCGCCTATGGCGGCAGTGGGGGCTGGCCCGACGGAGGTTCACCTGAAATTCTGGTTCAACGATGCTGGATTGATCAACCGTGTTGATCAGGAGAACGTGATTGGTACGCCGCTGGTGGAGACTGACAAGCTACCCGCCTTCGTCAAGAGTCGTGTCAATAACGCTCTGGCCAACGACACTCCAATTATGCTTGCTTACGTAGATCAAGAGGGATGCCCGCACACGTCGCTACGTGGCAGCGTGCAGGCGTATAGCGACACGCAATTGAGCATTTGGGTGCGTGCCTCGACGACGGGAATTGCTGTTGCGGTGGCGAGCAACCCTAACGTTGAGCTCCTGTACCGGGATAACCCGACCAGGTCGACGTTGATCTTCAAAGGTAAGGCTCACGTGGAGCCGGATGAGGCGATCCGTAAGCAAATTTTCGATGACTCACCAGAGGTGGAGCAGAATCATGAGTCTTGGACGAACGGAGTGGCAATCATCATCGAATTAAGCGAAGTCGGTGGGGCTACGCCTGACGGGCGCGTGCGGATGAAAGTTTCTTAGGAAGGGCCCATCAAAATGCCTCTACGGGCTTCACGGTGAAGGGCGCTTTGACGCTGTACTAGTTCAGGGCAGAGGTGAATTATTGGCTGTGCGCTGATGTAATCCATCGAACAATTCGATTTCTAGGTAGAACACTCCTTGATTGATGACGCTGCGTATCGCCCAGTAGTGACTTTTCGGTAGCTCCACGAAACGCGACGATTAATGGCGCAGCATCTACCTAATCATATCGACGCTAACTTGATTAGCACCGAGGGGCTCACCGCGCTCGAAGGCTGTGAGGTTGGCGAGAGTGGTTTCGGCGATTGTCCTCATCGATTCAATGGTGAAGAAGGCTTGGTGCCTGGTGACCAGGACATTGGGGAAAGTGAGAAGTCGTAATGAAGTGTCGTCTTGGATGACGTAATCCGATAGGCCGCGAAAGAAAATATCAGATTCTTCTTCATAGACATCAAGTCCTAAGAAGCCTAATTGGCCTGTCTTAAGGAACTCGACTGCGGCGGCGGTGTTGATGAGCCCGCCACGGCTGGTGTTGATTAGCATGACACCAGGCTTAGCTTTCGCCAGGCTTTCCCGGTTTATCAGATGATGGGTTTCGGGTGTGAGTGGACAGTGAAGAGTTATCACGTCGGACTCGGCGAATAGAGTGCCGAGTTCCACGTATTTCGCACCAGCGTTTGCTAGTGCGGGGTTGCGCTGAACATCGTTGAGCAATACCTGGCACCCGAACCCTGTGAGTATCTGGGTGACAATGGTTCCGATACGTCCTGTGCCAATGACCCCTACGGTTTTCCCGTACAGATCGAACCCGAGTAGTCCATCCAAGTCAGAATTGCCTTCTCGTATGCGGGCATGGGCATTAAGCAGCTTGCGATTGAGTGCGAGCATTAGGCCAATGGTGTGCTCCGCGACGGCGTGGGGAGAGTAAGCAGGAACGCGCGCTATAGTGATACCGAGGCGCTCGGCCTCAGCGACGTTGGCGTTGCTGAAACCGGCGCAGCGCAGGGCTACTACCTTCGTCTCTCCACCCGAAAGCATAGACAGCACTAGGGGGTCAAGCTCATCGTTGACGAAGACGCAAACGGCAGGAATCCCAAAGGCGAGGGCTACTGATTCTGCGGTTAATCGAGATTCATAGAAGCCCAACTCGTGCCCGGCACGTGGACCACCGGCATTGATGAGTCGTTGGTTGGCCTCACCGAGAAATTTGCGATCGTAGGGTTGGGTTGAGAAGACGGCTACACGCATGGTTAAATCCCCTGCCTGAATGCTGCAATCAGCCTCTCTGCGGCTGCTTGTGGGTTTGGAGACTCGGTGACGGCAGTGGTCACGCAGAAGCCGTCGGCTCCGGCGTTGGCGGCTTCAGAGACGTTCTTCGCGGTGATTCCACGATAGGCAATCAGGGGCGGCCCGCCCTTGGAGGTGTGCATGCCCACTGTTCGAAGGGCATCGAAACTATTGGCTGTGTTCATGGCTACGTAGTCTGCTCCTGAGGCTATGGAGGCGCGCGCCTCTGCTGCAGTCGTTGTGGAGATGCCAACGATCTGCCAAGGAGTTAGGACTCGTCGGGCGGCATTGAGGGGGAGACCATTTTTAGGCAGACGCACGCCGTCGGCTTTGGTAGCCGCAGCGATATCTGCGCGGTCCTCGACGACGAAGAGGGCTCCAGAGGCGGCGCATAGCTCATGCACGCGCTCAGCCGTTTCAATCTCGTCAGGCGCTAGGCGTAGCTGGATAGCGATGGTGCCACCGCTCAGTGCCTGCTCTGCAATATCGGTCACGGGACGACCTTGGGTCAGTTGGGAATCGATGACAACGCAGAGTCCTCGGATGCGATCGGCTAGGCGCGTTCGAAGGCGAACGCCAGAGGCAATCCATGCCGCGTGCATGATGGGCGCGAGGTCGGAAAGGTGGGCATTTCGGTCGTTGTGAGGGAGCAGTTCCGTGCTGATACGGGCGAGGGTTTCAACGACTCCGACCAGACCCAGATACCGCTGATCGAGGCCGCCAGGCCAGGTGAGTTCGCGGACGTTTGCCATGGCGCTGTCCATGGTGGCGACGGCCTCGATGGCGAGCTTGTCTAGGCCTATTTTCTGGGCGTGTGCAAGTCGGGAGAGGGCACGCTCGTCGCCACCTTCGCCCGATTGCGTTGCGGTGAAATCAGCGCTGAGGTGGCGCATCGCATTGATAAGTAGTTCTTTGGTGAAGTGCGTGGCTTCCTGGGGGGCTGGTTGTTGCTCAGTCAAGGGTTGGTCTCTCGAATCTACCGGCGAGTGAGCCGGGCTGTGATGATGGTCCCGAAGACCACAATGATGCGACTAGTCACTACGGTGAGCAGGATGCGGAGGCAGGACCTTATAGCGTGGATGACGGTATCACGTCCCAGGGTTCATTGGTGTGCTTCGGCGTGAATCAAATCGCGCCCAAGTTCCCCTTGCTGCTGGCAGCGTCGCTCCGCGACAATCGATGCATGGTGAGTAAGTACATACCAACGATGCGGTTTGGCGAGGTGGTCGAGGCCTCCGTGGACCAATTGATGGGGCAGTGCCATCAATTGTACGAGTCTCCTGCGCTGGGAACGCTTGTGCGGGCGGGGGAGGACGTGTTCGGCGTGGTGAGCGGTATCACGACGACTGCGCTTGACCCGTCGAGGCGAGTGATCGCGCGAGGTGCTGAAGTGGAGACAGAGGCAGAAATCTATGCGGCGCATCCACAGCTTGAGAAACTATTACGTACCGACGTGAAGATTGCGGTCACCGGGCATCGTGAGGCGAGTGGAGTGGTGCACCAGTACCTGCCGTCGCAACCGCCACGGATACATACGTTCCTGTACACCTGTACTCCGGATGAGGTGCGTAGCTTCTTTGGCATTGGCGCGGTTCCGCGATTGGATTTCCTGCACCTCCTCGCCGGATTTGGCGGGCCTGGCGACGATGCTATGGCTGCGGCATTACGCAACGCATCGCAAGCGTTCAACGACCCGCGAGCGTTTCTGGTCGCGGCAAGCCGAACGGTGGCCATGGAGCTTTCAGGGGATACTGCGCGCATCAATGCGATTGTCCGGCGCTTGCCAATCGGCGAGGGAATGATTTGAGCAACGCCTTTGAAAAACTAGGCCTCCCTGACCCCTTGTCACCGGAGGCTGTAGAGATAGGAATCGTCGTTGGCGGCTCGCTGTCGCAGGGATTAGATGTGCGCCTGACGGGCAACGGCACTGTGGAAGATGCGAAGGTGGGCACATTCGTGACGATTCAGGGTACGCGCCACCGCTACTTCGGCATCATCACTGATTTGTCGCTAGAGAGTGCGGATGGGCGACTGTCCTCGAACATCGCAAACGCGGATGTCGCGATGGCGGAGGTACTATCAGGCACGGGGACGTTCGCCCAGGCCCGAGTGACGCCAATGCTGATGACGAATGTGGGTGATGACGAGCCGCAGCCTGCGCGTTCTTTACCTGCACACTTCGCATCGGCGAATCGGGCTACGAACGAAGATGTACAGACTATCTTCGGCGAGGACGATGCGACTCATATCTACATCGGTAGCCCTCTTGATATGGAAGACACTCGTGTCTGCTTGAATCTCGAAGAGTTGGTGAAGCGTTCTAATGGCGTATTTGGTAAAAGCGGGTCAGGCAAAAGCTTCCTGACTCGCATCCTACTTACGGCGATAGCTCAGCGAGGCTTAGCGACTCACCTGATATTCGACATGCACTCGGAATATGGTTGGCAAGCGAAATCTGAGAGCGGGTACGCGGTGAAGGGCTTACGCCAGATCCTGCAGAGCGGGGTATCCGTCTTCTCGCTGGATTCCGAGTCTGCGCGCCGCCGCGGGTTTACGCCGGACTACGATGTGAAGATAGGGCTGGATGAAATCGAACCGGAGGACATCTCGATACTGGCATCGACGCTGGGGATATCGGACTCAGGCGTAAACGCCTGCTACACGCTGTACGACCGCTATGGCAGACGTTGGATCACCGAGTTTCTAAGCATGGATGCCGAGGCGATGGCGGGCCTGGCGGCAGAGGGCGAGCACGTTGGCGTCCTGGGCGCGCTACGCCGCAAGCTTCGCGACCTTGACCGTATCGGTTTCATGCAAGCAGATGCCCCTTCTGGTGGAGGGGCAGTCAAGCAAGTGCTGGAGCATCTCGTGTCGGGCAGGCACGTGGTCATGGAGTTTGGTCGTTACGGTGATGACCAGACGGCTTACGTGCTAGTGGCCAACCTCATAACACGTCGCATCCACGCTGAATACCGCAAGCGTACCGAGGAGGCGTTGGCGACGGGGGTGAAGCAGCTTCACCCCCTGGTCATCACTATCGAGGAGGCTCACCGCTTCTTGAGTGGAGGAATCGCTAGTCAGACCATCTTCGGGACGATTGCGCGCGAGATGCGTAAGTATCGAGTGACGCTGCTAGTCGTGGACCAGCGCCCATCAGGCATCGATGAGGAGGTAATGAGCCAGATCGGCACGCGTATCACGTGCCAGCTTGATAACGAACGCGACGTCGACGCGGTGCTCAGGGGGGCACCGGGATCACGCGAGCTGAAAGGCGTTTTGTCGCGGCTGGAGTCGCAGCAGCAGGCGTTGCTGTTCGGCCATGCGTTGCGCATGCCGGTTGTCGTGCGGACGCGAGACTACCAGGATTTCGCGACAGAAATGTCGATTTCCGGTTACGGGCGCCGCCCCTCTGTCGCCAGTGACAAGAAAGACCTGTTCGGGTAGCGCTCCCGTAGGTTGTTCAGTAGGATTCCTAGCGGCAAACTAGAGAGCATTAGGCTCGCACAGTACTCGATTGCAGGACGCTCCAATTGCCCAAAATTATTACGAACCTGAAGCTCCGCCAGGTAACGGTCACGCTTGGGTGCGCGCTCGGTTTTTTTCTTGGTGCGTACGCCATCCGTGGTATCGACTGGGCCGACGTGCGAAGCCAGGTTGCGGGCGCTTCGCCCGTGGCTGTGATTGCTGCGATTGCGTTGACATTGGGCTCGGGGTACGTGCGTGCGTTCCGCTGGAGGCTGCTATTCGGCGGCCGCTCGGTGCGTACATTCCGCCTGTTTTTGGTGGAAAATGCTGCCTTAGGGCTCAACAATGCCTCCCCCGTTCGCCTTCTGGATGAGCCTGCAATCATGACGATGCTGACGCTCCGGGATGGCATCCCGGGGCCATTGGTTGTCGCCACTCTGGTGATGTCACGAATGCAGGATTTGGGAGTCACTCTGCTGTTCGCTGCAACAGCGCTTGCTTTGGAGCCAACATCATCTGCTCGCGTGCTTCCTGCACTGATTACAGGTACTACCTTCATAGTGATTTTTACGGGACTGCTCAACTTGGGGCGCTTGGCACGTCGATCATCCCTGGTTCGACGCATTCCTGGAATCTACAGCTACCGTGAGGCAGTGGACACTCTCCTCGCACGCAAGGGGACGCTGGTGACGACGGTGCTGCTGACGGGCATGTATTGGCTCTTGCTGGGACCTATGGCCTACATCCTTGCCCAGGGAATGGGTGTTGACTTGTCATTGCTGCAAGCAACGATGCTAATCGTGGGGGCAATCTTCTTTGCTACAGCGGTGCCTGGATTGCCCGGGGCACTAGGGACGTTTGAGGTGGCAGTGGTGGAACTCGGCGGTATCTGGGGAGTATCACCGGCGCTGGCGTTGGGTTACGGATTGACGCTCCACCTTGTGGTGTTTCTGCCTCCGGTGATAATTGCTCTGTTCGTCCTCCCTAGGGAGGGATTGTCCTTCCTAAGGAACGCTCCAGGGCCACGGGGAACGACCAGGGAGGACGTTGCTTCCGGGTAGATCCCCAGGTGCGGTGGCGTTGGCGATCAGAAGGAACAAGATTGGAGAAATCATGCACTTCGTTGAATTCATGCAGATTAGTGGTCACCAGGAGCTCGCCGTTTGGACCGACCCTACGGCCGGTCTGAAGGCATTTATCGCGATTCACGACAGCACGTTGGGGCCGGCGATGGGCGGTACGCGTATCTGGCCGCATGCAACCGACGATGATGCAATTATGGATGTACTAAGGCTTTCTAGGGCAATGACATATAAGTCGGCTGCTGCGGGATTGGCGTTCGGTGGCGGCAAAGGCTTGGTCGTTGCGGACCCGCGTACTGACAAGACTGAGGCCATGTTCCACTCTTACGGCCGATTCGTGGAGACGTTGAATGGTAGGTACGTGACGACGGAGGACGTCGGTGCGACGGCACAGGAAATGGAGTGGGTATCTCATGAGACCAAGCACGTACTTGGTTTGCCTAAGTCATTGGGGGGGAGTGGGAACCCTGCGGTTGTTACAGGGTACGGTGTCTTCCAGGCGATGCGTGCCTGCGCAGTCGCTCAATGGGGAAATGATTCCCTGGAGGGTAAGACAGTTGCTGTTCAAGGTTTTGGGAATGTGGCGAGCTCGTTGTCGGGCTACTTGCAGGATGCAGGTGCGAACCTGGTAGTGACGGATATCGATGAGGCTGCTCGCGCTCGCGCTGCTGAGTTGCCCGGAGTGCTACTGGTTGCTCCTGACGATATATATGCCGTGCATGCGGACGTGTTTGCTCCGTGTGCGCTGGGTGGAGTGCTGAACGAGGAGACGATAGGTCGCTTGCAGGTGTCGATCATTTGTGGCGCAGCGAATAACCAATTGCGAGAGCCTGAGGACGCTGAGCGCCTACGGTCACGCGGGATTATTTATGCGCCGGACTATATCGTGAACGCGGGGGGTGTGATTAACGTAGCATCGGAGTATGCGGGACCTTACGACCGCGCTGCCGCGATGGCGAAGGCTGGCGAGATTTTCAATACTACGACGAGCGTGATTAAGCGCTCCCGCGACGAAGGCATCACTACGGCGAGGGCTGCAGATGATCTCGCGGAGCATCGGATTAATGCGGGCCGCGCGAAGTAGGCGCTGGACTCGGCTGGAATTACCGCGTGCCCGCGTGATGCCTGCAGTAAATATAACCTCGCATCGTGAAGACGCATATTCGAGGGGTACTGTCGAGCCTGAGCCTAGCAAGTCGCCTGTAACCAGCAGGGCCTACGATGCTAGATCAACTGGGATTCGATACCTCGCTCATGGCTTCTCGACACTCGCGTAGCGTTCTTGCTAGGCCCTGCCTGGGCCCAGCAAGAGCGCTCGTCTAGTAGAGGCCCCACTCCTCGAGTTGAGCGTCGCTGACCCCGAAGAAATGCGCAATCTCATGGACGATTGTCTTCCTGACCTGTTCTTTTATCTCGTCGTCGCTCGTGCATATTTCTTCGAGAGGCCCTTGGAAAATCGTGATGATGCCTGGTGGCGCCATGTTTCCATCAAACCCGTCCGTTATGGTGAAGCCCTCGTAGAGCCCGAGGAGGGCTTCACCCTTGTCGAGACCGGCGCCTACGATGTGGCGCTTTAGCGGCCATGCATGGACGTGGAAGTCGACATTAACCATGATATTGAGGAAAAAAGAGGGAATAGATCCTATCGCGTCCCGAACTAAATCCTCGAATTCATATGTGCGCATATTGCTGGCTCAGGATGAATTTGCGAGCCGCTGGCGAATGTCCTTCAGCAGGTCGACGTTCTGGATGTCGGGGCCTTTGCTTTCGAAACCGGGGACCTCAAGGTACAAGGGAAGATTTTGGAATGCAGGGTTGGCCATGATGGATTCGAAAGCACCGATGCCCATCGTACCTTCGCCAATATTCTCGTGCCGGTCGACGGCACCAGCGAAATCTATTTTCGAGTCGTTGCAATGCACGGCTCTAAGATGCTCCAGCCCAATCTCTCTGTCGAATTCCGCCATCGTCGCTGCGACGGATTCAGGCGTCCTCAGGTCGTAGCCTGCTGCGAAGCTGTGCTGCGTGTCAAGGCAAATCTGGATGCGTGGGTCGTCAATCTCCCGGACCATCGCGCCTAGCTCTGAGAACTTCGAGCCGATGTGGTTGCCCATGCCTGCACTGTTTTCCAGGAGGAGCAGGACATTGTCGGGCGATTCAGAGAGAACATCTCGTATGCCTTCTGCCACCTTGGCCTTCACTGCATCGAAACCTTTACCCTTGTGGGAGCCTAGGTGAAAAATCACTCCCAGCGCATCGAGGTCCGCTGCGGCGTTCATGTACTTCTTCAGCGAGCTTTTGCCACGATCAATCAATGCGTCATCGTCGGAGCCGAGGCTGACGAGGTATATGGCGTGAAACACCGTCGGCCCCATGTTGTACTCGCGTGCCTTAATTTTAAAATCGGCCGCGATTTTTTCGTCTAGAGGTTTGAATCCCCACGACTGGGGAGGCGAAACGAAAACTTGCACTGCCTCTGCACCGATTTCCACCGCGCGATCGATCGCCCTGTCGGCGCTCTTGGCGGTGGAAACGTGGGCGCCAATCTGCATGTGATTGCTCCTTGGTTATTCGTAGTGGTAGGCGGCCGAGACGAATTTACGTGCGTGTGTGTCGGGGACATTATAGAGTAGCCAGTGATTCCCCTATGGAGCTCTGATACCCCTGCGATGGCCATCTATCAAGCGGTCGTTACCGAGGGCGGCGGCTATGAGGTGACGATTGCTGTGATTATCGGCGGTGGCGATAATCTTCGTCTGCTCGACGCGCGACTGGCGCACGTAAGGTCCTACTCGGGTACGACGTAAAGGGCTAGAGCGCCCGAGCTCGCAGGCACTGAGGCAAAGCGGGTCATGTTCGACCTCACCTACTCAAATGTGTGCGGGTCTTCATACTTTCCTCAAAATCCCTTGATAACTTATGCGTAAGTTGTTGTTGTCTGAGTGCATGTCCCCAAATGCTCGGATAAAACCATAAAACGCTTTGGAGGTATTGAGATGAACAAGACAAGAATAGTGGTAGCGATGTCTGCAGGACTACTGGCTTTGACCGCCCTGGGGGGCACTGCATTTGCCTTCCATGGGCCGGGTAATACCGAATCAGCCTACGAGAGAATTGCTGAAGAGCTTGGGCAAGACCAGGCAGCTGTCGCGGCGGCGTTTGCGACTGCGAGCCAGGAGGCCCGGGACGCCCTGGTCAGCGCGAAACTTGCAAAGCTACTTGAAACTGGAAGAGCCACCATGGCCGAGGTTGTCGAAATCAAGGCGTGGTACGACTCCGCACCAGATGTGTTCGACAATATCCGCAGGGCTCGGCCTCAGGGGGACATTGGTCGTGTGGCCGAATTGTTGGGAGTCAATGCCGAGACGCTAAAGATCGCTGCGGGTGACGCTCGTAATGCGGTGGCCATAGCGACCTATTCCGCACGATTGGATGCTGTAGTCGCGAACGGTCGGATCACGGAGGAAGAGGCGATTGTGATGCAGGAGCAGTTCGAGAATCGACCGCAGCCCGAGATGAGGCAACGCGAAGGCGAGCAGAGCCACAAGCCTAAATACGGGAAGCACGGTGGGCATAAGAATGGTCGCCCCGGTTTCAGCGGCGGTATCCGGGATTTTGCAGGGATGCGAGGCATGGCGCTGGAGGCTCACGATGCGCCGCGCGTGCTCGACCCGTCAGCGTTAACGCTGTAAAGGCTGCGCGACTGTAGCAAGTAGTCGATATTAGTGAAGAATAAGAGAGTGCGCGCCCATTAGGGCACGCACTCTCTTATAGGCGAAGGAGAGGATGATGCCTCAGCGCTACTGCTTGGCAGGAAGCTAGGAGAAACACATCCTCGTAATTTCCGAGCGCAGCAGCAGCTGCGTAAATCCGAAGAGACCACGGGAATGGACTGCCGCACCTTGAATTGAGGGGGCTAATTAATCAAAAGAGACCTTCACTACTCGTAGGCGAACTGGGTAGTACTTAAGGGCTGCTCAGGGAGAGTCGCTCATACCGAACCCAATGGTGACTACGCGGCCCGCTTGGGCCCGATGATTGGGATCCGCGATGCCACGTTGCGAATCTCACCGTTCTCCCACACGACAAGCATGAGGGTTGCAATGAATATCGAACTATATGTTCCGACGATGACACCAGCGGCTAAGACGAAGAGCAGGGGCTGAATCGAACTCGCAGCGAAGAGCATGAGTGCGCCGACGACAATCAGTAGTGTGATGGAAGTGTTAAGTGAGCGAGCAACGGTCTCGCGGACGCTGAGATTGACAATCTCTGTAATGGAGAGCGTGGGGAATTTACCGATGTTCTCACGCACGCGGTCGAACACAACGATGGTGTCGTTGACGCTGTAGCCGATGACAGTTAGTACACCGGTAATGAACATTGCGTTGACTTCAAAATCGAAGAGCTTCCCGAGGATCGAGAATAGCCCGAGAACGATTACTGTGTCGTGGATAAGGGCGACAATGGCGGAGGTGCCATATCTCAATGGAGAGGGTACGTGCCGGAAAGCCCAGGTGATGTACACCAGGATAGCTAATGCAGCGACCACTACAGCGATTGCTGCATTTCGAACGTTCTCACCAGCGATGATGCCTGAGACGTTGTCAAACCCGATGACAGTCAGGGGGCTGAGAGCGTTGAGCGACTTTTCAATCTTCTCTCGCCCGCCATCCGTGGTGATGACTCCATTTTGGTCTCGGAGGGCTTGGTCTAATTCACCGACGCGGATGAAATACCTCTTACCGAAACTACCGTCGGCCTCGACTGAGGGCTGGACGATGGATTCAGGGTGGCCAATCTCGCCAAGTGTTTCTTCGACGAGGGCAGGATTGAGAACGTCTTCGAACGACAGCGTGAATGCCGCTCCACCGCTGAAGTCAATACCCGGTGTGAGCGCCGGAGGGATGGCAAGCGTGACAATGGATGCGATGAACAGCAGAGCCGACAGGCAAAAGGTCCATTTACGAATACCTACGATATTCATTTACGCATCCTGTCCGGCGGTTGTTCCGCCCTTGTAGCCTTCAGGACTGAATAATCTTGGCCACTTACCCAGTCGTGTTCCGGCGACTAACGCCATCATCTTCCGGCTGATGACGATGGCAGTGAACATGCTTACGAGCACACCAATAGTTAGAGAGACTGCGAACCCTGTAACGGACGAATTTGCACCGGTGCTACCAAAGAAAAAGAGAATGGCGGCGATGATAAGAGTGGACACGTTGCCGTCCCTGATGGATGTCCACGCACGATTGAACCCTATCTGCACGGCGAACGGCAGCGTACGTCCAATGCGTACTTCTTCTTTCATGCGCTCAAAGATTAAAATGTTGGCATCGACCGCCATGCCAAGCGAAAGGATGAACGCCGCAAGTCCGGAGAGGGTGAGAGTTATGGGGAATAGCTTGAAAATTGCTAGCACCATGGCCGTGTAGAGGACCAATGTAATGGCCGCGATGAGCCCGGCGAGCCGGTAGTACCCAATCATGAACAACAGCACCAGCGCGAGGCCAATGATGCCTGCTTCCAGGGCTTGGTCCAGTGAATCAGCTCCTAGGGAAGCGGCAACGAAATTGGCTGAAATCTCGGTAATCGGTATCGGCAAGCGACCGGATTCAACTTGAATCGCAAGCTGTCGAACTTCCTCGGCGCTGAAATTGCCATTAATCTGGCCACTGCCTGAAGTAATGGGGCTGGATACAACAGCAGAAACCAGGGTTTCTCCATCCATCTGGAATGCTAGCTGGTCAGGAGTGCCACCGGGGACGTTGGTTTCGTGCAGGTCAGCCGTGAGTTGTGCGAATTGCTGGGCTGCTCCGCGATTGAGCGCGAAGAGCAAAATGGGTTGGCCGGTAACAGTGTTGGTTCCAGCGAAGGCTGACGACATGTCCGCGCCTGTCAGGCCCGTAAGTTGATCGGTGAAATTCTCAGGGAAAAGATCAGAGCACGGATTGGCAGTACAACTGCGCTCCACTATCTCTAGGAGGGCGGTTTGACCAATCAATTTCTTGGCTTGCTCTTCGTCTTCGAGCCCCGGAAGCTGTATCACAAGCCGGTCCTTGCCGAGCTGCTGGATGCTTGGCTCGGAGACACCCAGTTTGTTCACCCTCCGGGTGATGTTCTCCACAAGACCAGCCATCTCGTCTTTGGTTGGTTCGAATTCAGTCTGGTAAACAAGATGAATTCCCCCCACCAAATCAAGCCCGAGGCTTAGCCCGAGCGGATCACTCGAACCACGCTGGAGACCTGCGAAATCGATGTTCTTGATCGAGAGAGTTGCGAAAGAACCGCCGACCACGATGAGCATAGTCAGAATCCAACGTACTCGATAGGGCCATAGGAAGAGGACAGTGGCGATGCCGCGGAGGATGGTTTGCAACACGTTTTAGATGAGGTGGCGAGGGCCACCATGCCTTTCGGTAAGCCTGGCAACATGTGAGCCCGAGCCCGGAGCTAGACCTACATGCTGGAATCGGAAGCCGCATGCGTTTGCTGTCTACACAGCCTTCATGATTCAACGCACTGAGAGCGGATTCTATCACGTGCATGGACTTGGCCGGAAGGATGGCCAAAGTAGGGGTAATTAGCTTTTGCTTCCAGGGGCGTGGCTTGGTAGTGAACATGTCTCAATCTTGCCCACGTAGTGCCCCTCTGTTGTGCAGGATCGGAAATCACGTCCTGGGGGGTAAACCTCACCGCAATCATGGCACTCGTAGCCAATTTCGAGATTTTGCTCTTGGATACCAGACATAGCTACTCCCTTTCTGCAGGGGATTGCAGTTCAACAGTCGCTTCTTCTGGGCTTGCTGTCCGAACCGGCCGCGGTTCTCCTTCGCCGCCTTCCTCTTCGCCTTGATTGACTTCATACAAGTCGTCTTTAGAGCGGAGGTAGTCGACGAATAGCTTCCCATCCAAGTGATCGCATTCATGCTCAAGAGCTTGGGCTAGCAGATTTTCGACGCCTTTGTACCTTACAGGCTTGCCGTCAAGGCCGACTGCGTGCGCCCAAACCTTCTCCGCGCGCAGGATGTAGCCTTGCCAACCGGGGAGGCTCAGGCAGCCTTCAGTGACTTCTCGCTCTCCCTCTTTACGAGTGATTTCTAGGTTTATGAGCACAGTGGGGTCTTCATCATCAGGAAGGTGCATCACGCAGATTCGCTTGGTCGACCCTATCTGATTGGCGGCAAGGCCAACTCCAGAGTAGTAATACATGGAGTCGATCATATCTTCGGCTAACTTGCGCAGCGCTGGGTCGTTGAACCCGCGGACCTTGCGGGCCTTTTCGCGAAGGATTTGATCGCGCCCGAAGTAATGCATAGGAAGAATCGACATTATTGAGAAAGTATACCCCGTCGGTACCTGACAGGAACGAACCACGATTCTAAATGACGTGAACGGGGTCAACATCAACTGTCCACGCAGGAGGGAGTGCGATTTTATCTAGAAGAGATTGCGGGTTGTTTGCACGGATGAAAATATGCCAACGCCACGCCCCGCGCAGGCGTGGGGGATAACTGGGCGCAGGGCCAACGACGTCGACTCCCTGCATGTCCCACTCCCGCGCAATCCTGCGCAGCGTGTTGGCCATTCGGTGGGCCTCGTTGCGAGTGGAATCAAGGTCCGAGTGACTGAACAACAGCCGAACTAGGCGTGCGACCGGAGGATTGCCGTGGTCGCGCCGGTACTGCATCTCTTGTTCATAGAAGACCTGGTAGTCCTGGAGGGCTGCAGCTTGAATCGCGTAGTGATCAGGCTGGTAGCTCTGGATTACCACCTCGCCATGGGCGCTTCCGCGCCCCGCGCGCCCTGCGACTTGAGTGAGTAACTGAAAAGTGCGCTCGGGAGCCCTGAAGTCAGGGAAATTGAGACTCAAATCGGCGAGGACCACGCCCACGAGAGTGACCGAGGGCAGGTCGAGGCCTTTCGCGACCATTTGCGTGCCGACCAAAATATCGGCTCCGCCGGATTGGAAGGTTTCTAACATGTCCGCATGGTTCGCGACGGTTGAAGCGGTGTCACTGTCCCAGCGAAGGACCCTGGCTCTCGGGAGCAGAATTTGAACATCGTCGACGATTTTTTCTGTTCCGATACCCAGCGACCTGATGCGGGGGCTGCGGCATTTAGGGCAGGTGGTGGGGACTTGCCTGCGGTTATTACAGTGATGGCAAACCAACGTGCCCACTTGCTTTCGCGCCGGCATTGCCAAAGCCTGATGACCGTGTAGAGTCATAGGGGTATCGCAACGTGAGCATTTGACGACGTGCCCGCAATTACGGCACTCAACGATGCCCGCGCTGCCTCTGCGGTTGATGAAAAGAATGGACTGCTTGCCGATTTGAAACATGTGCCGGAGACGCTCTTGAAGGTGCATGCTGAAAACGCTGTTGTTGCCCTGGCGAAGTTCAGCACGCATGTCCACAACGCGGACATTAGGTAGATTGGTCGCGGCACCAGAGCGTTCGATGCGCGACGGGAGTACTAGGCGACCGATGGCCCCACGCTCCGCTGCGTACGCCGTTCCTAAATCCGGAGTCGCGCTACCAAGCACTACTGTGGCACCGGTGATGCGTGCCATTTGGTTGGCTACATCCCGAGCGTGGTAATGAGGTGCTCCATCTATTTGCTTGTACGTCCACTCGTGCTCCTCGTCAAGGATGATGAGTCCAAGGTTGCGCTGGGGGGAAAATAGGGCTGATCGCGGGCCGACCACTATCCCTCGCTCTCCGCGGTAGACCGCTGACCATTCTTCCCAGTGTTGGGTGGGGTTGAGTCCGCTATGAAGGAGCGCGACTTGCCCGGGGAATCGAGCTGTGAAGCGGGCAACAGTTTGGGGGGTTAGTGCTAGTTCAGGAACCAGGACGATGGCTCGCTTGCCTGCGGATAAGCAATGGGCGATGGATTGCAAATAGACCTCTGTTTTCCCCGAACCGGTAACTCCTTCTAGGAGAAATGTCCGTGGGGTGCTGGAGGGGTCGTCCTGGGCGGCGTTGATGATTGCGAGCGCTTCGGACTGAGGCCCGGTTGGCAGTAAGGGTGGGCCGGGCACGCGCCCACCCGCAGGATATAGTTTTACTGCCTCTTCGGTTAATGAAACGATTCCTTTGGAGACGACACCCGCGAGAGCTGTCACTCCGAATTCCTTCCGGAGAGTCGTCGCTAAGTATGTTGCTGCAGCATTTGTTGCTAGGTGGTTGAGCAGTAAGGCCTGCTTGGGTGCTCTCTTCAATAACCCCATCTGCACCGCAACGTCTGCCGGCGCGATGGTGAGGCGAACGACCTGTGCGGTGCGATGCTGCGGGCGAACTGGGGGCTCGAGAATGTGCTCTTCGAGCAACCCTGCGCGGGCCAAGGCCCGGGAGGCATTGGTGACCCATGGCCCGAGCGTGCGGATGAGCATGGCTACCTGGTGAGGGCGAGGGACTGACCTCATGTAGGACAGCAGTTTCGTGGCACCAGCAGGTAGGATGTCCGGCTCAGAGGCACCTGCAATCAACTGGACGGTTGTTCGTGATCGGCCGCGCATGCCTGGTGGCAGCATGGGTGCAATCGCATCGAACAGCGACGCGCGGTAGTACCGGGCAATCCATTCTGCGAGCTTCAGATGCGCCTCGTCGAGTATGGGGTCAGGGTGCACAAGGCCTAGAACAGGCTTCACGTAGTCAAGATTGAGCTCGTCAGTTAGCGCTACCACGACTCCGTGGAGCGTGCGCTGCCCGAAAGGCACTCGCACGAGATGGCCTACGGCAAGCTCCATACCTACAGGACACTCGTAAGTGAAGCGGTCACCGGCGACTTTCGTCCGGGCATCGACGACGACCTCTACGTAAGTGGTGAAGGTGGCGGGCGTGACCAAGCAGTGTCTCCTCTGACGAGGAGTATAGGTGCGAGGTCGCGTTGGCGGGACACAAAAATAACCGGCCCAATGGGCCGGTTATTTAGAAGAACACGCTTTCAGGCTTACTCGGTTAGCGCTTGCCGCTCTGGGTGCGCTCCTTGATACGGGACGCCTTGCCGGAGAGGCCTCGCAAATAATAGAGCTTCGCTCGCCTGACGATTCCTCGGCGAAGCACCTCAACGCTTTCGACATTGGGTGAATGGAAGAAGAAGCTTCGCTCGACACCAATACCTGAGGCGACACGGCGCACGGTGAAGGAACTCGATGGCCCGCCGCGGCGCTTCCGTAGCACTACGCCCTGGAAACTCTGCTGACGCCGACGTTCTCCCTCACGAATCCACACATTCACCTTGATGGTGTCACCAGGCAGGAAATCAGGGATATTCTCGTTCGTAACTAGAACAGATACTTCGCGGGCTTCCATAACTCACATCCTCATTTAGGTCGCAACCTCACGATTGTAGACGGTAGTGGCCTATCCCGACAATGGAGGACGGGTGATATCTATATTCTGTTGGTGTCACCAAGGTGAATGCATTAAAAATGCCTTTACGGTCAGATACGTGACATGGTGCAAATTCGCTGCTGCGTAGAGCCCTTATTTGAGTGTGCCGTCAAACGGCCAGGATTATGGAGCGACCGTGGAGGATCACCCTTGTTGCGGGGTCTCCGATTTGACTTGCCCGCGGTGTCCGTGCGGATGGCGCTGGGCCCTTCGCAATTCGTTCAATCAATAGCTTGTTGATAAGGCTCCTTAGTTCTTGCGTCCGCTCGCGGGCGCCCTCGATTAGATAGGTGGCGGAAATGCGATTGCAGCTGGTTGCCGCTTTGCACTTCAACTCAATAACCCTGGCTCGCTGGTTCGGAGCAGTGGAGCCTGCGCTGAGGGTGATGTCAACGCCTGCGCCTCAAGCCCACGCAGTTGCCTCTTCACTAATCGCAGTGGTAATAGTCCACCACTCCTCTCTCCTCAACCTCACCACCCAATAGCGGCTCGAGTGCCAGTTCCTTGCTGCGGGGCTCATAACGGTTACGCATCCACAGCTGTTGATTCATGAACGCATATGGGCTTAGTTTGCAACGCGGCTTCAATTTAAAAAAGAGGTTCTAGCAGGTAATGGCCATGAGGAGAGTAAAAATGGTAGTTGACACAATGCAAATTAGCTGGTAATGTTTCTCTATTAGCTTTTGGTGATTAGAGCGTCGCGGCACCACCCGTTCCCATCCCGAACACGGAAGTGAAACGCTTCAGCATCGACGATACTGGCTGGGCAACTAACTGGGAAAATAGATCATCGCCAGTG
>Ga0302134_10000171_pt1 | contig 24448 bp, 22 predicted proteins | sample CB9_SCM_MG_FD_203123 | JGI IMG/M metagenome (GOLD analysis project Ga0302134, IMG submission 203123) | Marine microbial communities from Western Arctic Ocean, Canada - CB9_SCM | ecosystem: Environmental > Aquatic > Marine > Oceanic | place: Canada: Western Arctic Ocean | collected 2017-09-19
AACCGATCACCTGCTAGCATAGCGCGCTCAAGGTTAACCAAGCGGCCTTCACTTAATTCACCAAGCGAGGTTACATCGAGAGTCTGTTTCAAGACATCAAAACTAGCGGTTGTCTCATCACTTTCCGTGACCGTTAGACAGCAACCATTCACAGCCACCGACTCACCATCGGCAAGTTCAGAGGCAAAGGGTACTGCAACAATAAGCCTTGCTTGCTCGCCAAGTAGCTCAAGCGAACGCACGGTGCCAGTTGCTTCAATAAGTCCAGTGAACATTAGTGAGTCTCCTTTACCTCTAAATTTTGCTCCACCTTAGGTTTTTCCTCATCAAAGATTTTCTCCTTGGTGGGATCCGGAAACAAGATCATCACCAAAGATACAATAATGGTAGGAATCAATGCACCCATTAGCAGCTTACCTGGAGAAACCCCATCACCGAAGAATCTGCTCAGAAGTGCCTGACCCGCAGGGTTTGGAGCGTTAGCGATCACAGTAAGCCCACCACCACAAACAGCACCTGCCAGAATAGCGTATTTTAAATTGGCCGCTAGCCCATCAACCTGGCTGGCAAGGAAAGTAATCGCCGCATTATCATTAAACGAGGTAAGCACCACTGAACCGATAAACAGAGGCGTCTCAGAAAGTGACGCAATCACGGGCCCAAGCCACCAGCCTTGCAATCCGCCGTGAATGACGAGCCCCGCAAGGAAAAAGCCAACAAGAATCGGCCCGCGAAGCTGCACGTTAAACTGGTGATGTGCGGTGCCCTGACGAAAAGCTAGGAAGAAGAGAAAACCACCGATAAACAGAGCAGGAGTGTGTGCAAAATACACAGTCCACGCCATGAAGAGCAAATGCGTTATGGTGATCCAGGCTGGTATGGGTCGACTATGATCGTCCTGCAAGTCGCCTTTTCCGTCGCCATCATGATCCTCCAATTTATTCGCCAGCTCATTGAGTTCTTTTCGGAAAAAGGCGTAGTATACCCCTGTAGAAAGCAGAATACCGACAACCGCCTTATCACCGAAGTGTAAGAACATCTCCATGGAAGTTAGGCCCCACTTACCTGCCACCATCAACACGGGAGGGGCAGCAAAATTTGTTAACACACCACCGACGGATATATTCACAAACAGAAGGCCAAGGGTGCCGTAGGCGAGCATAGGACTAGGCTTTAGCTTGTAGAACTTCTTCGCCAAAAGCATTGCGGCAATAGTCATGGCCCCGGGTTCTGTGATAAACGAACCAAGAATAGGTGCCACGATAAGAAGTGAGAGCCACCAGGCTGCTGGTGTTTCCTTTCCAAATTTAGCGAAAAAGCTCAATGCATTTTCAGCAAAGCGGAGAACTGGCCGAGTTGAAGCGAGCGCCATAATAATGACAACAAACATCGGTTCGGTGAAATTCACGCCGGAGATGTAGCTATTGACCGTTCCGACATCATAGAAACTCATAATCGCGCCAATGAGGACGAGAACCCAAATACCAAAGATAGCTTCGATCTCACCGAGGAAGTGAAAGAATGTCGCCTTGAAGCTTACCATGTCATAGCCCTTGGCCGACTCACCCTGGGCTTCTTTTGCTTGGCGTATCTTCGCATCGTGATCGTGCTGAAGTTTATGTGAATACTTCGTTAGAGGCACTGCAAAGAAGGTGTGTGCTATCGCAAGAATAAAGATAATTGTCGCAACCAGAAGGAATGGCACCTGCTCAGCACGATAGCTGATTTTATCCCATATCCCTTCAATATGAGCAGCCTCTTCAGCAGCGGCGAACCCCTCCATTTTTTCCGCAAATTCAGGGGCCTTGGCGTCATTACCAGCACTGGCACACACAGTAGGAATTCCAAGGGCGAAGATCATCAGGAGGAGACTCAGGATCGTTTTTTTCATCGGTGGCCGATTCCATACCATCGGGAGAGTAATGACAATGGCTTTTTAGGTAAAAACGGATCATTTTCTGTCATTTATCATTTTCTTTATCATCTTCCTAAATCTGCATAGAATCTACCTGTGAAAGTCATTCCCCATGGCGTCAGAAAACAAATCGCTGAATGGCGACAGACGATCGTCAATGAGCTGTCGGCCGATACCGTTGGTGGTATCAGTGAAGGAAATGATGTTCAGGTCTACTTTGATGGCGACCGCGTCTACGAGGTGATGCTGCAAGCAATCTCATCAGCCAAGGCATTTGTGCATCTGGAAATGTATATGTTTCTGTCTGATGACATCGGGTGTATTTTTGCCAAAGCCCTGTCAAAAAAGGCCCGTGAGGGCATGCAGGTCAGGGTTATTTTTGATTCCATCGGATCATCAGAGGCTGACATGATGCAGTGGGCCGATATGCGGGATGCTGGAGTGGAGGTCATCGAGTATCGACCCGCTGGCTTCTGGACTGGCTTGTGGGGGAAACGAGGTGGCATCATTGGCAGAAACCACCGGAAGAATCTGATTGTTGATGGCGAAATCGGATTCACGGGAGGTATGAATATTGGCAACTCATGGTCTCAGGAATTTTCCCGCGAGGATGCGTGGCGCGATACGCAAATGAGGATCGCAGGCCCCGCCGTCAAGCATCTCAACATGCTCTTTATCGACAGTTGGGGGCACGCTACCGATGAAACTTTGACCTGCCTACCCACCGAATTAGTCAACCAAGGAAACTCTCGATGCTTGGTCATCGGAAGTGAAGGTCTCGGCAGTCGTAAACAAATCCGCCAGCTCTTCTCCGTGCATCTCAACAAAGCTCGGAAGTCAGTGAAGATGACCATACCCTACTTTGTTCCGCCCAAGCGACTTCGGAAGTCAATGCAACGAGCAGCGGATCGTGGAGTAAACATCTCTATTCTGGTGCCCAGAGACTCGGACGTCACAGTGGTCGATTGGTTACGCGAAGGCCTCTACCCTAATCTGTTGAGCTGGGGGGTGAGGGTCATCGAATATCTTGGCCCTGTACTCCATGCCAAGACCATGGTTGTGGATGATAGCATCGCCGTCATTGGGTCCAATAACTTTGATATCCTCTCCGTGCTAATGAACCGCGAAACAGCCATCGTGGTCTTTGACGATGACGTTGCCGAGGAGCTGGAGCTACAATGGAAAAATGACCTGATGCTCTCCGATCGTGTTGCAAACGACTGGGAAGGCATCAGGCCATGGTGGAGGTTATGGATGGCGAAGATCGGGTGTTTTTTACTGAGGCGGTTGTGAGAGGAGAGCGGGTTTGCAACCCGCATCTACCTATCGCGCAGAGAATCAAGGCAATGCACGACGCGCGACAGGAAGCCGGGGGGTGCAACCGCCCACTCCACAGAAACTTGTCCTACTTCGCTACTTTCCTTACAAGATCAGAAAACTCGGTGCGTAGGCCTTTGGGATCATCTCCGCGTCCTTGCTCTGCGAGCTGACGGACGAGCTGATAAGTCCCCTGCCCGGCATGTTCACTGCGGCGTTGGAGCATTCCGAAGAGGCTGACGCTTGAGGCGAACTTGAAGTCATCACTGGCTTTCTGCCATGTCTTTTCATTGTCGGTAACTCGAGTCCTAAAGTAGGTGCTTTCTGTTTCCTTGGTTGCATCAGGTTGTTTGTAGGCGAGTTTGACTACCATCGAGTGTGGACTATCCACGACCTCACGATCGGCTTGTTTGGGAGTAGCTTTCTTTTTCTGAAACTCTAAGTCATCTACATCTGCAGTTTGCTGAGCATTACCTGGAACGACTTCGTAAAGCGCCGTCACCGTATGACCTGAACCGATCTCGCCGGCATCGATTAGTTTATTCTTAAAATCCTCCTTCTTGAGCATCCTGTTAGCGTAGCCAATGAGACGGTAGCTTTTTACTTTAGCTGGATTAAACTCGACCTGAATTTTGACATCCTTAGCGATGGTCACCATGGTTCCCATCATATCATCGAGGAATACCTTGCGGCCTTCACGAAGATTATCGATGTAGAAGTAGTTGCCATTACCCTTGTTGGTAATCTTCTCGAGCATGTTATCGTTCAGGTTCCCCTGACCGAATCCTAACACACTCATGAACACGCCGCTTTTCGCTTCACGCTCCACCATGCTTACCAGTGAATCGGTGCTAGTGGTGCCGACATTGAAGTCGCCATCGGTTCCGAGGATCACCCGGTTCACACCACCTTTGACAAAGTGCTTTTTCGCCATCTTGTAGGCAAGTGTGATACCTGCACCACCGTTGGTAGAACCACCTGAACGGAAGTTGTTGAGTTTGTTAAGAATTGTCTTCCGACCGTTCTCGTCAACGTAGGTTGGAGGAAGGGCCAGACCTTGTGCTCCAGCATAGACTACGATACTTACCGAGTCGTCCGCATTGAGTTCCTTGAGCAGGATTTTCATTGAGTCGACAAGTAAGGGTAGCTTGTCCTGGCTATTCATCGAACCTGAAACATCGAGCAAAAATACAAGGTTCGAAGCAGGACGTTCCTCGCGGATGATGTCTTTTCCTTTCAAGCCAATTTTCACTAAGCGGTGCTCAGCATTCCACGGACAGGAGGCTGTTTCCACATTGACACTGAAGGGATGTTTTCCATCGGGTTGTGGGTAAGCGTAGTTGAAGTAGTTGATCATTTCCTCAATACGAACTGCGTCAGAGGGAACCGCTTGGCCACTTTGGATCATGCGCCGGACGTTCGTGTAGGAAGCGGTGTCGACATCTACGGAAAACGTGGACAACGGATCCTTCCATGGGGATTTAAAAACGTTGTCGGTGAGGGATCCATAGCGGTTGCCATGTGTCACACCCCTTCCATTCCTCTTTCCGCCCGCTATGTCATCCCTGAAATCCACCATAGCCTGACTGAAACCGCCCTTAACTTGACGATTACCGATAGATCGAGAGTCTTTCGACCTTTTCTCAAGACTCTCCGTCATCGCCTTGGAAACTGGGCTGGGCTTAGCCGGAGACTTGGCACGAGCGACGTCAGATTTCCCTGGAATAGACTCCTCTTTATCGCCCATCTCAGCAGCGTCCGCCATTGGGGCTGGGGCTCCTATGGGGGCTTCCGTAGCAACCGGAGGAATTGGGGCTGCTGGAGCCGCTGGAACCGAAAGAGTAGGGCTGGTATATTTGTTCAGCGTGCCTGGACGTTTTTTGCCCGGGTCCGCTAATGTAGCCCCCATAGCTGAATCATCTTTTCTCTTTCTGATAGCTCCCTCTGTAATAGCTCCCTCTGGCTCTAGTAGCACAGTTGCAGCCACCTGTTCAGGAACGTCATAACTAGCATTCATCGCTAAATCAGTATTACGCTTTTCATTCCAGCCGTAGAATCCCACAGCTGCGATGGTGAGAGCCGCGGCAATACCAAGACCAATTCCAGCCTTGTTGCTTGAGCTAGTCCTTGTCTGGGTGATGCTCACAACACCTGCTTCTTCATCGAGACGTTGTTCAAGGGATGCGATAAATTCGCTGTCATCCTTCTCTCCCTTGCGGGCATGCTCCTGCAATAGAGCGTCGATCATTTTATCTTCGTTTTTCATGTTCTTAAATTGGTTTTTGATACTTGGTATTTGGAGTTTAAAACTTGGAGTTTGGCGCAGCCTGCAGGCAGTCGCGTAGACCACCCCGCGCCCGCTCTAGGCGCTTGCGCAGGGTTGCACTTTGGACATTCAACGCACTTGCGGCTTCCTCGCCGCTATATCCATCGTAATAAAAAGCCTTCACCGCATCAGCGAGGCTCTCTGGAAGTTTCTTTAAGCAGAGTTCGAGTCGGGTAAACACCCCACCCTGATCACGCAGGCCGTCCCAATGTTTGGCATCGGCTTCAAGGCACTCGAGCGTCTCGTCGTCCAAAGCAACCTGTCGGGAGTTTTTGCGGATCGACTCACGCCACTTGTTTCGGATAATCCCCCGCATCCACGAACCGAAGTCGCGGGTGACGTCAAAGGTTTCCAAGTTTCTCCAGGCCACCACAAAGGCGTCCTGCACAATATCCCGGGAGGTATGGTCCTCCTTAGTTAAGGCCCTCGCATAAGCGAGTAACCCGCGATGATGCTCTTTCACCAGAATGGCGAAAGACTTTCGATCAGTCTGAGTCTTCATATTAGGTATTTTTTCCACGGCTTGCATAATATTCACCCTCTCTTGACGTGAATGCGAGCGATTGTGACAAGTATTTCGAAGAATTCGAACTTTGGTATTTAGAGTTTGAGACTTGGAGTTTAGAAAACAAGTGTGCCCGCTGCCCGCGTCTTGATAGATGGACCATCCGAACTGGTCTTCGATTACTCCATCCCCGAGGGGATGGACGCTCGCCCTGGGTGTCGGGTGAAAATCCCCCTGCGCAACAGACCATCCACTGGCACCATCCTCGCTATCACCGAGGAAATGCCGCAGAACTTTGACCTTCGGCCTATCGATACACTGATCGACCCCGAACCGCTGATCACTGAGAAACTGCTCGAACTTGGCAAATGGATGGCCGACTACTATGGCTCACCGATGGAACTGGTCATGCGGGCTCTGCTGCCCGAAGCGGTCCGACAAGAATCCAATTCAGAAAAGACGCGCAAAATCGTTGTTCTCACAGCTAAGCCTGATGAGGAAGCCATGGTTAAACTCGCCAAGCGGGCATCGCGGCAACACGTTATCGTATCCTTACTCGAAGCCGCAGGCGGTCAGTTATCGCTTAAAGACCTCGGAGGAGGATCCATCACAGCCTCCGTCAAATCGCTGGAGAAACAAGGAATCGTTGAACTTCAGGATGAGGCCGTCCGGCGTGACCCGGATGAAGGTGAGGAGTTTCTCGAAGACAAACCATTAGAACTTAATCCGGGACAAGCGGTGGCCATGGAGCACGTCCTTGAGCAGATTGATACGCCGCAGAAGCCGATGCTCATGCACGGCGTGACGGGGTCAGGGAAAACCGAGGTCTACCTACAGGCGGCACAACGCTGCGTAGATCTAGGAAAAAGCGTGCTCATTCTCCTTCCTGAAATATCTCTAACGCCTCAGACGGTGCAGCGATTCAAATCACGCTTTGCCTCGATTCAAGATCAAGTCGCCGTCCTCCACTCACACCTCTCTCAAGGCGAACGCTTTGATGAATGGCACCGAATCCGTTCCGGTAAGGCAAAGATTGTTATCGGCGCCCGCAGTGCCGTTTTCGCACCTCTGACCAACGTCGGCATCATCATCGTTGATGAAGAACATGAGAACTCCTACAAACAAGACAGCGCTCCTCGCTACCATGGCAGGGACCTCGCTGTGCTACGTGGCCACTTTGAAAAATGTGCCGTTTTATTAGGCTCAGCCACTCCCTCACTGGAGTCATTTCACAACACGGAAACAGGAAAATACCAGCTTCTCACCCTTGAGGAGAGGGCCGATGGTCAGTCGCTGCCTATTATCCGTATTATCGACATGCGGATTGAAGGCAAGAAACTCAAAGGAGGACCCGCCATCCTTTCCGACCCCCTACGCGGTCACATGGAGAAAAAACTCGCTCAGGGTGAGCAAGTCATCCTATTTCTGAACCGCCGAGGCTTTGCCCGTTCTCTGCAATGCCCGGGATGCGGTCACGTCTGCGAGTGCCGCCACTGCGCCTTGCCGCTGACCTATCACCGTGCTGAAGAACGGTTAATCTGCCACATGTGCGGCCACCAGGCGATTACCCCGAAAAAGTGCCCCGAGTGCGGCGACGCCTCGATCAGGTTTCACGGCTACGGCACCGAACAAGTTGAAAATGTGCTAAAAAAAGTCTTCCCGCTCGCACGCCTCGCCCGCATCGATACAGATACGATGCGACGTAAAAACGCGCTGCGCGACACCCTACGTGCCTTTCACCAACGAAAAATCGACATCATCATCGGCACCCAGATGATTGCCAAAGGTCTCCATTTCCCCAATGTCACCCTCGTTGGAGTCCTTAACGCGGATCTCGGACTGCACGTGCCTGATTTCCGAGCCGGCGAACGCACTTTCCAGCTTCTCACCCAGGTAGCGGGTCGGGCAGGGCGCGGTGAGCTTGAGGGAGAGGTCATTATACAGACGTTCACGCCGCACTCACCTTCAATCCAGTTTGCCCGACACCACGATTTTAACGGCTACGCCGATCAGGAGCTCGAATTCAGAAAACAGTTCGGTTATCCTCCATACACCCACTGCGCTGTCATCCAGACTCGCTCCAATCATGAACGCCGGGCAGAATTTACACTTCAAAACCTCCACCAGCGCCTCAAAGCAAGCCTCCCCGACGGTATGGTTCTCCACGATCCTCTCCCAGCAGCCCTCGCCAGAGCCCACGGCCAGTATCGATTCCAGCTGATGCTTCTAGGCAGCTCTGCCAGGCAACTTTCCAGACATATCAACACGATTTTGGCTCAAACCCCTCCGCCAGAGGACGTCACCATCGTTTTTGACATGGATGCGATGGGTTTTTGAGAATGATTCTAATCATTTTGGAGTTTAGTATTTAGTATTTAGAGTTTAACAACAGCCATGCCCTTTCTGGAACTGCAAGAGATCAAAACCCACTTCCCTGTATATAAGGGGATGATGATCAAAAAACTCACCGACACCGTCAAGGCTGTCGATGGAGTTAGCCTCAATATCAATCAAGGAGAAATCCTCGGTCTTGTCGGCGAATCAGGATGTGGAAAGTCCACCCTTTCCCGCACCATCATGCAGCTGATTCCTGCAACGACCGGTTCTGTGATACTAGAAAACCAAAACCTCTCCACTTTGCCACGTAGCGAAGTCAGAAAAAGGAGACTTGATTTTCAAATGATCTTTCAAGACCCCTACGCATCGCTGAACCCAAGGATGACGATCTACTCAACACTGGCTGAAGCGATCAAACAACGTCATCCGGGGCTAAAAGGAAGCGACCTCGATCAAAAAATTGTGGCACTCATGCAACGCGTAGGTCTCGACCAACGGTTCATGCAGAAATACCCACACGAGTTCTCCGGCGGCCAGCGCCAGCGCATCGCCATCGCCCGCGCCCTCGCTCCCGAGCCCAAACTCATCATCGCAGACGAACCGGTGAGCGCACTTGACGTTTCCATCCAGTCGCAAATCCTCAATTTACTCCTCAAACTCCGTAAGGATCTCAACCTAACGATGATCTTCATCTCTCACGACCTCTCGGTAGTGCGCTATATATCTGACAACATCGCTGTGATGTATGAAGGCAAAATCGTGGAGTATGGAGAAGCTGAAGAAGTTTTCAATAACGCTCAACACAATTACACACGCAAGCTGCTAGAGGCGATCCCTCATATCGAACAATGTGGTTAGACTCTTAATTCATACTAAGACGCATGAGTAAAAACGCCAACCACCGACGAGCCAGCTTCGGAGATTATCTCGCCTACGGAATCTACCGTGTCTTTGAGTCCTTCTTGCGACTACTCCCAATGGAGATCGTATGCCTCATTGGCTCGGCGATGGGCCAGATCACTTACTTCCTCATGAGCGATCGCAGGCAGGTGGCTATTCGTAATCTCCGCATTGTCTATGGCCATTCACGCAGCCCACAAGAGATTCGAGCACTCGCTAGAAAGACCTTCCGGCTTTCTGGCCTCAACCTGATCTCAAGCATCAGTGCATCCACTTTAAGTACAGAGGAATTATTAGATCGTGTCGAAGTCGAGGGTCGTGACCATTTAATCAACGCCAAGGCTCAAGGCAACGGCTGCATTCTACTTCTTGCCCACATGGGAAACTGGGAACTCCTCACCCAGCTTCATATTCTGGTTCCCGAAATTGAGGCCTTAGCATCACTCTACCGCCCACTGAACAACCCACTACTTGACCGCCTCATCAAGCGTCGAAGACAACGCAGCGGCACCCAACTCTTCAGTAAACGCGACGGATTCGCCAAACCTATCAGCCACCTAAAGATGAAAGGCACGCTCGGCGTCATTGCTGATCAGAACGCCGGAAAACATGGATTACCAATCCCCTTCTTTGGAAAAATGTCATCGATGACCTACCTCCCAGCTTTACTGCATCGTAAAACCAAAGCTCCCATCATCCCTGTGTCCATGTGCACCCTATCACCGGGGAAATGGAAAGTCGTGCTCCACCCAGCTGTGAAAATAAGCGAAAACGACGTTAAGGACACTTATCAAATTACAAACCATAGTACAATCGCCTATGAAAAAATAATGAGAAAAAGCCCTGCGGACGTTCTCTGGATGCATAACTACTGGCGGATAAGTAAAAAGACCCCGCTCAGATTACGAGGACTAACACCCCGGAACGCAGATCATGTAAAAAACCATGTGTTCAAATACTTTTATGTCCTCATCTTCGTAGACAAAACGATCAAAGACAATCAGCTAACTGAGATCCTAGCCTACCTCCATTCATGCCGACATGACCTCCACATCTCACTGGCAGGCCCACACGGCAATTTCCCGAACACGGATCATTGCCTGAAGATAGATACGCAAGAACCACCCCACCTTGCGTCCAACTCACTACGTAATCGGGAAGACTCGATGCCCGCTCCCTTTGATACTGCGATTGATCTTTCGGAAAATGGAGCAGGGATCGACCTTTTCAAACAAGCCAACCTCCCCCACATATTTTCACTTTCCGAGCCGGCTCCATCGAGAAACAACAATGCTAGTATTAGTTCGACGGATAACTACGAAAGCCACTTGAAAAGATTCCTCAACCAAGTGAGTCCACCCCCCATTAAGCAACAGAGTAATACTCAAAATTCATGAAGCAACCAAGGCAACCATTCGCTTCTTCACTCGCTGCGTTAAGAGGCCAAGCCAGAAAGTCCATCTCCGCTCCATAACCATAATGCCCCCATCCCCTTTATCAACACCATCAATGATCGTTGCTAACTCCATCACGAGATTCAGCGGAAACGACGGACTGCGCGGTCGGTATATCAATCACCTCCCGCCAGAGTTAATTGTATTCATTCAAGAACAACATCCTGATAATGCCCCTCATGGTGATATTTTGAAACCTGGATCACGGTCCACGGTATCAAAAATTCTCATTCACAATAAACCTTACGTGCTTAAGAACTACAAGAAACTTTCAGTCCGTAGGCGCCTCCGTTATGCCCTTACTCAGACTCGGGCCATGCAGAGCTGGCAGATGGCAAATGCCATGACTGGAGTAGGCATCCCTGTTGCGCGCCCCCTAGCTATCCTTGAATGGTTTTCCATGGGTATCCCTACTCACAGTTCGCTACTGATGCAAAAAATTGATGGCCCAACCCTAACAGATTACATCATAACAGCCACTCCAGAAGCTTCAGTAAAAATCGCAACTCGGCTGAATAAAATTTTCACACTCATGAAACGTCACTGTATCACACACGGTGATTTGAAGTCCGACAACATTCTGATCGATGCTGATCTTCAGCCCCATTTTATTGATCTCGATGCTGCACGACAGCATCGTCATCCTCAGACTTATCAAAAGGGACAACAAAAGGACCAAGCGCGATTTATGAGAAATTGGCAAAAGCTGCCGGAAGCGGCGCAGGTTTTTTTCGATGTTTTTGATAGAAGCTAGTAGCCCTACCTGAAACAGATCTCCAAAATGAGATATCACTCTGACACTGCTTCCGCCAGTCGTCTCCGAGGTATCCCTTAAGGAACCAAACAACGTCCCGAGAGGTAATCCCCGCGTCCAAGGCGGAGTAGTAAAGAGCGCCCAAATCCTTGACTAGCCAGCGCCGTGATACTTTTGCCCTGATCTGTGCCCGATGAAGATCCAACAAAGGTAAATGTAATCCTTCTTCTTCCTTCCAGTTCTTCCAATCATCGGAGGTACGCTCGATAATATGAAAATGGCAAAGATAAAAATCCCTGTGATTCATCCCCGCGCCATGCATTTTCCGGGTAGATTCCGCTACCTGCTTGATAATACTGCGTTTCAAAACCCACCTACTTGAACCGGAAAGCCCTGCAAGATCTTCAAGAAAATCTTCTACCTCCACCCTTTCATTGAGAGCACGCATAATGACAAACGATTCCCGAGTAGCTGGGTTCTTTCCCCGTATTCCCTTCCCAACAATTTGCACCGTGGCTACTTTTACCGATTCTAACAAATCGACGGCTTTCCATTCGTTCGAGGCGTCCACAACGGGCAATTTGAACGAGATTAAATTTTTGATGATCTCTCGCCAGCCAATACCACGATGGATCTTTGCAAAGTATTCCTGTCCCTGATGTTGAAAACTTAGCGTGCGCCGTCCTTCCTTGGCACGGAAAATCTCCCCCTCAAGATCCATCACGGCATCAAAAGAGTCGTTAAAGCGATCTTGGAGTTCTGGTGCAAGTTCAAGTATCATAGCAGCCACAGATCAACCCGAGAGGCACGCAGAGTCAAGCTCACTGAGATATTTCTCGTACTACGCCGAGGGATATGGACTTGGCAAAGACAATGATAAGAGACATGATCATCCGTGGTGTCCATGAAACTAGCTATACTGATCCAGCACTATTTCCCCTACGGCGGGCTACAGAGGGATGCATTAAGACTTGCCAGTGCTGCCCTCTTGGAAGGGCATGAACCCACGGTTATCGTATCGACATGGGAAGGCAGCCTCCCTGATGACATCCCAGTAAAAATTCTAGCCAGTGGAGGAACTCAAAATCACTCCCGATCCGCGAGATTTGCCCGCGACTGCCAAAAACGCCTGCCCCAATACGATAGCGCGATCTGTTTTAGCCGCGTGCCGGGCTCGCCGTTTCATTTTTGTGGCGACCCTTGCCTGATGGATCGCATAACACGAGAAAAACCAACACTCGCCAAACTGCTCCCCCGCTATCGCTATCTACTGCAGAATGAATCCGCCCTGTTCGGGAAGGAGAGCGCCACTCACACTTTTTTCCTAGCAAATTCTGAACTCCCGCCCTATCAAAAACACTACCACATAGAATCGAATCGCTATACGGTTCTTCCTCCCTGGTTAAAAAATCCCACCCCACCCTCCTCAGGACGGGCAATGACCCGGCAACGACTCTGTGATTCACTATCCATCCCACCAGAGGATTTTGTGTTACTCTTTGTAGGATCTGATTTCCACCGCAAGGGCTTAGATTTAGCGATCAAAGCTATGGAATTTTGCAAGAATCAACCACTCCATCTAATCGTATGCGGGCAGGACAACGCAGAGCCTTTTAAGAAAAAAAACCAAAAGATTTCCGCCAACGTCCATTTTCTTGGCCCTCGCGATGACATCCCCGATTGGATGGTATCCTCCGACCTTCTTATCCATCCAGCAAGACAGGAGACCGCCGGCATGGTTCTCATTGAGGCTCTCACCTACGGATTGCCCGTGCTGTGTACTGATAACTGTGGCTATGCCCAGTATGTATCAGCCGCAGGGTGTCCCACCTTACCAGCCAATTCCTCACCACAAGACATTGCCAAAAAAGTCGACCTAGCCCTATCCTCAAGAGAGGCTCTATCCTCTAAAATCCATGACTGGGCATCTAATCCCACCCGCTACAACACAGCACAAATTATGCTTGATAAAATGAAGAAATCCCTTAGCCAGAACGGCCAAACATCTTAGTGCAGCATCTCTCTCAGAGTGGCCACTTCTAAATGCCTGTAACCATTCAGATACAGCATATGGGGTCAATTCAACTCAAGACACAACATGCTGCACTTCCAGAGGGGCACACTACAAACCAACAGAGCTCAATGACGTCCAGAAAAACCCACGATATGTAGTGAAGCAGCCTGAATCTGTCACCCAAACCAAAACATACCTACCTGAATGGTTACAAATGCCTCCTCTATCACCCCATGAAAGCCCTTCCGAGCACCTCACTCAAAAAGCAAATTCCTAGCAGCCGTCAGCAATCCATCCGACACATTACCAATATACTTAACAAGTCCTCTAGTATTTGCATTGTTGGTAATGCTCAAAACATTCTTAAATCAAAACTAGCCAAGTGGATTGATTCCTTTGACAGTGTAATCCGCATGAATCGTGGTTTCTCGAAAAAGCAAAAAGATCAAGGCTCGCGAACCGATATTCTAGCCTTATCCAGCTCAATTAAAGAGCGTGAGTATCACAATTTCTTCGGCGCTCCAGCCACTGTCTGGATGCCTCCAAAGCGTGTAAGTTTACCTGAATAGATCAATCCTGAAGAAATCGATTTTCGCCCTAAAAAATAGTGGAAGATACTTTATCAGAAACGCAACGAGCATTGCCCTTCTACAGGAGCTATCGTCATCGACCTCCTTTGTTATTATATAAAGCCGAAAAAGTTAAGAATTACAGGATTCGACTTTAAGACGACAAAAACTCTTTTTGAGAAAAGAGAAAAACTAGGCCCTCACAACTGAGACATCGAACGAGACTTTGCTCTTCAATGTATTACTAAAGCAAAAGCTGAAGGCCTAGATTGAGATATCACTAACTAATGCCCCACTAGATCAGCAACCAGACTTCCGCAATTGCTGACAGAAATATTCCCACTCATCCAGACTGAGCACGCCCGGATCACACTTTTGATGCATTCGCTGCATTCGAGCCCAAAACAAATCTTTCACTTTACTTCTATTATAGGTGAATTCTGCATCAATCCACCACAATTCCCCTTGGGCATCTACTAATACATTTTCTAGATGAAAATCTAAAAAAAGCACTCCAGCCTGGTACATAACACCTAACTCGAGAGCTAATTTATCGAGTAATTTTAACCTACCAGAAGACTCTAGAGCTTTTGAAAACGGTTCCGCGTCCTCCAAAAACTTATAGACATAGCTAGCCTCATAAAGCCCTCTCCCATCAAACACTTTTACACACACAGGCGTCGGGGTATTCAGCCCCAAGCTCAATAAGCTCATAGCCGCCTTCCATTGTTTGTGTGCTTTTGTAGAATTAAACACAACTCGAAGCAAGTGTTGGAACAGGACTTTTCGGGGAAATAGCTTCGCAGCCAATCCGTCGCCAAGCTTAAGCAACGGGGCTCCATTACGCTCATTCAGGTGATACACCTCAGCTCCGACAATCAAGTCTGCTTCATTCTTCATTTCAAGCACATGCTCATCCAAACCTGTTCAGAGCTATTTTCAAGCATTTTTCAGACTAAAAAAGCGATGCGCATTGCGCCAAATAGAATGACACCCAGATGAAATCACAATCTGGAATCATGAGCAAACAAGAGTATTTAGAAGACCATCGAGCACGTTAGCCCAGTCGAAACCAAGCTCCAAAATCTGCAATGATTGATGACGTCTGTGACACATTTGGTTGGAATCGAAAGCATGTGCTCAACGACCAAGTGAGCACGGGGAATCGATCTGATAAGCGAGGATCTAAACCAATTTATGGAGAAGAAGAGAAAAAAGTAATCCTCTCTATCTGGAAAATGAGTAAGCAACCGTGCGGGAAATTGCTCAAGCCGACGCTGGCTCTGTGGCTTGAAAGCTATGAAAAACATAACACTAAAATAAGCGTAGATGTTCGGAAGAAAATACTCAAATGTAGTCCGCAACAACTTGATCGGATCACCGCTCCTCACAAGCTCAATGGCGAAAGAATACGGGGACGTAGGACCGGACGAACAAGTCACCGACTCAAGGACATCAATAGGTGTTCGATGTGGCCCATGGGCAGTAGACAGACCGGGATGGATGGAGGCCGGCACTGTCCCTCATGGTGGAGGAAGCAGTAGCGGGGAATACATCAATGAGACCTTGGAACGCTATCTGTTGACGCGAGATCGACCCATAAAATGGACACGTTCCCGCCCGTATAAAAAGAACGATCAAGCCCACGTGGAGCAAAAGAACTACACCCACGTAAGACTACCATTAAGATATGGTCAACGAACTGTATGAAAAAGCCTGGTTGCCGCTGAGGAACTACTTTGTTCCGACAATGAAACTCATTGAGCAAATTCGGGTTGGCAGCAAAGTTGCAAAAAAATACGACAGTACGCCCCCCCCTGCGATCGGATCGCTGGATTGCGATAAGGTGGACGAGTCCAAAAAAGAAAAATTACGAAAAAAGAGCTGAATTTGACCCTGTAAAATTAAGCCGCCTTTTGGAATCAAAACACGCCCCCATTTTCGAAAGAGTGGCTGGAATGGAACAACGTCGAACAGAGGAGCAGTCCTGGGCTAACGCCCACGGGCAATCGGCGTCCGCTGGTCAAACCACCCGAAAAGAAGCATGAATCAACCTATCACAGGGTATCATGACTCATCTCTAACTATTGAGATTACTACGTCCGACGATCCAAGCCCGACGCTTACGCCTTCAAAAAGTTTAATAAAAAGGCCGTGAAAAAGCCCCATTTCTATTTGAGCTCTATTCATTTAAACCTTGATCTGATAAAGGCTATTGTAGAATCTATCAATGGCAGTATCTTAATTCATAGTTACTTGGCTTGCATAGAAAGATACTTCTGTGATATTTAAATCCCCGTATTAAAAGCATAGATTAAATGACTTTCCCCAATCAACTAATCAAGCACCAAGCTAGAGGAGTCACGCTCTTTTCTAATTCGATAGAACTTAGCCCCCAACTTATCGAAGCCACAAAAAATTTACATTCAGCCGCGAATTCAGAAACAATTCTAATCTATAAAAAAGCCCCCAGAAAATGTGTTCTTTTAATCCGACAGCCCTCGGAGAAAATAACTGAGCTTGTTTTAAAAGGTTATCCACTTTCAAAGCTTAAAGACAGACTAAAGCATCATAAATTTGGCTGGAGAGAGGCTCTCAATCTAATACAAGCTAAAGCCCTCGGTATTCGCATCCCCCATTTCCACGGCTATATAGAAGCTCGTAAATGCGGCCTCATCACAGCGAACGCAGTTTTGATTCAGAACTTATCTGAACATAGAACTCTCATGGAAATGATCCATGAGAACCAAGACGATATTTTCGACATCATTGATTTGGCTATCCCAGTCATTTCTGAATTTTACGAAAAAGGCGTGAATTACATAGACATGAGCCCTCATAATCTAATGTCAAATGTTGGTGAGTTACCCCTGACAACTATCGATTGGCAAAACTGCGCCTTCATTGAACAAAGAAACGATCGACAGCTGATACTTCATTCAGCACAGTTCCTCCACTATCTTCATGCTGAGTTCCCTAATCTCACGTGGACTACTTGGATGCACAAAGTCTATGATTCTTGCCAACCCGAAATCTCGTTAGAAACCTTCACTAAGGCGGTCACTCATTTCACTTACTCCAAACGCCCCAGAAAAAGTTTGCGCTATGCGTTAGACTTCGATCTTAATTCTCTACCCACTTCCCGCTAGCATGTTTAATTTACTAGACACAATTCGATTTTTTAGAATCGAACTAAGACGAAAAAAATCAAAAAAGAAGGGCGGAAAACTCAAACTTAAGTTAGGAAACTGCTCAGGATTTTTCGCTGAGTTACACAAATCTAATATAGATTATGTGGTGCTGAGATGGTTTGACGAAGTGCCCCTCACAAAGCTAGAGGAAGAAAATATGAAAAAGGATATCGATATCCTCTTCCATCACTCCGACCTTAAAAAAGTCATCAAAATAGCCGTGAAATTCCCCGGCAAAGTGCTCGCCGAATTTTATAGCGTGGAAGGTAAAAAGGGAACTGCGGCTAGAGGATATCCCTATTACCCTCCTATCTTGGCTGAAAAAATTCTCCAGAGTCGTGTTCTACACAAAAACTCCTTCTATATACCCGCTAGCTTTGAGCATTTTCAATCACTTCTCTATCATATCGTCTACCATAAAGGCCATGAGTCAGGCTTACCCGTAGATGCAAGCACAGCTCCGCAGCAAGAGGGCAAGCGAGACTATCTGAAAACCCTGACATCTATGTCCCAACAATTAGACATTGAGCTCCCTGAACCAATCACACTCTTCAGCCTCCACGACTACCTTAATACAACAGGATGGACTATGCCTTATGATTTGAAGCTACGTTGGAACAACCAACAGAAATGGCTCAAAACACTCTGTAAAAAAGAAGAGGATCTAGACTTCACTTACGCAAGCCAACTACCAGAATTGATCGTATTTTTGATCCGCTCCGACGCTACAGTTTCTGCTGATATTAAGCAATCCACCATCGACAAGATCGGCTCAAGATTCAACATCCTCCAAACCATCGACCTTGATGAAGAAGCGCAACAGAGAGTATCTCTAAACGTCCGTGGAGGCAACTGGATCGAACACGGCGGAAAGATCTTCACGCCCGCTCTCACTGCAGTAATTTGTCACGATCCAGCTCCGATCAAACTTGAAAAATCTGATCCTAGATACCGTAAAAATCCACACATAACAAATGCGAAGGTGCTCGATAAAAACATCATCCGAGACGAAGTAAACATACTCTTCCCAGACGACAAACACAACCGAACGGTTCTACACAGCAGTGATAATACAATGGAAGCACATCATCATCTACTCTATGTCTGCGGCAGAGAGAACTACACCATCATTTGTAACGAGCTGATAGCTCAAGTTTCACTTTTGAATCCTTAACATGAGAGCTTCAAAGAACTACACAGAGCTCGGTCACCGCCCAGATATCGACGTTTCACGCGCCTTAAGAACCGTTAAAACATATCAATCTTGCCACTAGAATAGTGATACACCCTAATACCATCACAAAACTATGCACGTACACAGGCTAAACAAACATCTCTCCGACAGAGAATCGTTGCAATCATGCCCATCCGAACAAAGCAAAAAAATCGGCCGCTTCATAGTCGAAGAGCTTCAAGCATCTCAAGATAGTTCAAACAACCACAGCACTACGCCATCACCGGTGGCCCTAGCTTACTTTAGGTCACGATGGGGAGAGGTGGATGGATATCTCCCAGTGCTCCATAAATTCAAAACACATCATCCCGGTTGGCGGATGATTGCGATAATCGCGAGTGAGCGCATGTCTAACACAGTCAAAGACCAACCCTTCTTATACAACGAGCTCAAACAAACAGTTGATACGCTAATCCGACTGAACCCACAGCCTTCAAATCGAACCAACCGTATTTTTTATCGAAAATGGGTCAGCAAAGTCGCCTCCTGGTATCACCGCAAATGTGTCCGACTTTCATGGCGACATATCTTCAACTATCTCAAAAATGAAAAAATTGAATTGATCTTCAAAGATCACGGCAGTGACAACAACTTTCTATTGCAACTGCAATCAATTCATCCTGCTAAATGTGTCTCGACACCTCATGGAACAGGCATCTTTTTAGAGCCCTCTGAGGCAAACCACAGAAAACTCAAAAACGCCAAGATCGACCTTTTCCTAGCAGGAGACCCTATCGAGATTCCAACTTTCCAAAAAACAATCCCCAGCACGACTACCATTCAGGCTGTGGGCCGACCTCGATATGATCGTTGGTGGATTGAGCACTTAGTTCAGTTACCAGTCTTCCGCTCAAGTGAAGAATATAAGCTCGCTCATGAAAACAACCGCGTATTTCTTTTCACAACACGAGGACCAAGCGCCAGTTTTTTCCCGACAGAAGTATTCGAGTATCTTGTGAAAACCGTGGCAGAAATAACACTGCGGGAGCCAAACACCCTACTTCTAATCAAACCACATCCTCAGCAAGACCTTAAATTCATAAAGTCAACAATGGCTCAATACGACTCCAATTCATGGAGGATTTCATCTCTTCAAACGATGCAGTTAGCTCAGATTTCAGACTTCGTCATAAGCATGGTGAGCAGCGTCATACTGGATGCCGTGGCCGTCGGCAAACCAACTGTGGAGTTTTTCCAATACGTTAAAGGACAACATTATTTCCTAAAGGATGAAGACGGAAAAACGGTCTCATCCTATAGCCAATTGGGAATGGTCGCTACAGCGGAACGCAAGGATCAACTGGAAGCCCTGATCGAGGACTATTTCAACAGTAATGACCGCCCTGAGCAGTGGGAGGAACATCGTCAAAGGACAAAAGAATTCTTGAAGCTCAACAATAACGCTTCATCTCGGGCCATTATTGAAATCAACAAGATTCTGACACCATAACAAACTACTAGCACTCTCTAGGAACACGAAAACATGGCACAACGCTAGCCCGTAACTAGCACCCCCCCGACATTTGCACCGAACTCTTTTCTATAACTCTGGATGAAACAAAAATCTTAACATTAAAACCTCATGAAAACCCTCGCTATCATTCCAGCACGCGGAGGCTCCAAGGGCCTGCCGGGAAAAAACATCCTGCCCCTCAATGGCAAACCTTTGATCGCCTACACTATCGAAGCCGCAAGGAACGCATCATCGATAAACCGGATCATCGTCTCTACTGACGATGATGCAATCGCTGCTGTAGCTAGAGATTCAGGTGCCGAAGCCCCCTTTCTCCGACCCTCCTCACTCTCCGACGACACTACATCCGGAGTGGATGCCTGCCTGCACGCCCTCAAATATGCCAATAATTCGTTAGACTACTATCCTGAACTTGTCGTTTACTTGCAACCGACCAGCCCGATGCGCAGCGCAGCCGACATTGATGCCGCAGTGAAGCTCCTACGCGACACCGATGCCGATTCAGTGGTCAGCGTGAAGGCCGTGACCGAACATCCTCAGTGGATGAAGAAAATGGATGGCGAGCAGCGTATCAGCTCTCTATTTGAAGAACTAGAGATCACGACAGCACGCCAGAATTTGGAAAAATCCTACCTCCTTAACGGCGCCATCTACCTGAGCACCACCGAAGCCTTGCTGAAACACCGCAATTTCTATGGTGCCGACACGCGTGGTTATCTGATGCCCGAGGAAAGATCGATTGACATCGACACCCTAAACGATTTTCTCATGGCTCAAGCGCTCATCGACCACACCGAATCATGAACACAAAACACTGCATGATCATCGCCGAGGCTGGGGTGAACCATAACGGCGACATCGGTCTCGCGCTGGATCTCATCCGAGCCGCCAGTGATGCCGGAGCCGATGCTGTGAAGTTTCAGACCTTCCGGACTGATGCACTAGTCACGGCTGATACGGATAAAGCCGACTATCAGAAACAACACACTGATGCGGAGGAATCCCAACATGAGATGTTGCGCTGGCTGGAACTTAGCCAAAAGGATCACCATACCTTGGTTGACGCCTGCCGAGAGCTCGGAATCACATTCCTTTCCACTGGGTTTGATACCGAGAGCCTCGTGTTCCTCGAGTCTCTGGATATGCCCATTTACAAAATCCCCTCAGGTGAGCTTACCAATCTGCCGTTGCTACGGCAAGTCGCGGGCTTTGGAAAGCCGATCATTCTGTCCACCGGCATGGCAACCCTTCAGGAAATTGGAGCTTCGTTAGACGCCCTTGAGCAAGCGGGTGCATCCCGTGAGAACATCACCCTGCTACACTGTACTACCCAGTACCCAACGCCCATGGAGAACGTCAATCTGCGTGCCATGCTGACGCTAGGCGAGACGTTTCCCGGTGTTCATATCGGATATTCCGACCACACACTGGGCATTGAAGTTCCCATCGCCGCCGCCAGCCTTGGCGCACGCGTGTTAGAAAAACACTTTACTCTCGACCGCTCGATGGAAGGCCCAGACCACGCCGCCAGCCTCGAACCGGAGGAGCTAACCGAAATGGTGAATTCTGTCAGAAACATAGAACGTGCCATGGGAAGCGGCGTCAAGAAACCCTGTAACGATGAACTGGCCACGAGAGCTGTGGCGAGAAAAGCAATTGTTGCCGCTTGTTCGATCAAGCAAGGCGACACATTTTCTGAAGTCAACCTGACTGTTAAACGAAGCCGTGGCAGCATCAGCCCAATGCAATGGGACGATCTGATAGGACAAACGGCATCACGCTCCTACATCGAGGACGAATCCATAGACCCACCCCAATCATGAAAAACATCTCCGTTGTTACAGGAACCAGAGCTGACTACGGTCTACTCTACTGGCTGATGCGCGAGATCGAGAAGTCATCGCATTTCGATCTCCAAATCATCGTCACCGGTATGCACCTGAGTGAGGCATTTGGATCGACCTGGAAAACCATTCGTGATGACCGCTTCCCCATTTCAGCGAGGGTACCGCTATCGCTTGAAAACGATACATCTGCAGACGTCGCTCGCGCCACGGGCGAAGCCACGATAGGATTCGCCACAGCCTTGGAGAACCTCAACCCCGACCTAGTCGTTGTATTAGGTGACCGCTACGAGGCACTTGCCGCAGCCACCGCAGCCTGCATCCACTGCATACCCATCGCCCATTTCCATGGTGGCGAAACCACAGAAGGAGCATTCGACGAGTCCTTCCGCCACGCCATCACCAAGATGAGCTACCTCCATTTCACCTCAGCGGAGCAACACCGCCACCGGGTCATCCAGCTCGGCGAGCAGCCTGACCGTGTCTTCAACGTCGGAGCCATGGGTCTGGATAACATCGAGCAGCTCGAACTTCTCGACCGTGATAGTTTTGAAAAGTCCATCGAATTCTCACTCAAAAAACAGAACGTCCTAGTGACATTCCATCCTGTTACTCTGGAGACAGACACAGGGGATCAGCTCGACGAACTCCTCTCAGCACTCGATTCCCTACCTGAGATGGGAATCATTTTTACAAAACCCAACTCTGATACTGGTAACCATGCGATCAGCAAGCAGATCGATGCCTACGTTGCGGCACATCCGGAACGTGCCGTTGCCCACACTAATCTCGGTCAGCTCCGTTATCTTTCGGCTCTAGCTCACGTTGATGCCGTTGTTGGAAACTCCTCAAGTGGTCTCATTGAGGTGCCTAGCTTTGGAATCGGCACTGTGAACATCGGTAATCGCCAGAAAGGTAGGCTTGCCGGCCCTTCGGTGCTGCACTGTGCGTGCAGCCAGGATGCCATCCTGCAGGCGATCAGTGATGCACTCAGCCAAGATTTTAAGGGGATGGATAACCCCTATGGTAGTGCGGGTGCAGCGATAAGAAGCATCGACATCCTAGAGCGCCAACCGCTTGACGGCACTGTAAAAAAGTCGTTTTTTGACCTTCCCTGCGAGGCACCAGATCTCTAGGATACCGCCCATGAAATCAACCGCCATCGTTGGGCTTGGTGCTGGCGGTCACGGACATGTCATCGCTGATATCTTATCGCGCTCCGGTGACTACACTCTTTCATCTTGGCTGGACTCCAATACCAGCCTACACGGCACAACCATCTGCGGTGTCCCTGTGCTTGGGGACGACTCGATGCTGCCCGAAATATTTTCCGAACAACTCTGTAGAGCGTTCATCGGTCTTGGCAGTATAGGTGACTCCAGCATCCGCCGTAAGCTGGCGGCAAACGCTCTCGAAGCAGGCATGGAGCTTCCAGTGATTATTGATCAGTCAGCACTCGTCAGTAGGACCTCTCATACCAGCGAAGGCGTGTGCATTTTCCCCCACGCCATCATCAATACGAACAACCAGATCGGGCAGTGCGCCATCATCAACACGCGCGCCACTCTCGAGCACGATTGCACCGTAGGAGAGTTCTCCCACCTCGCCCCTGCTTGCGTCATCGGAGGTTGCTGCACCATAGGCGCTGGGGCGCACATTGGAATCGGAGCTGTTGTCAAAGAAGGTATCACCATTGGTAAAAATGCCATCGTAGGCGCAGGTGCCGTAGTGATCTCTGACGTAGCCCCAGGAACCACTGTCGTGGGAGTTCCTGCCAAACTCATCGCCTACACCCCCTCCATTTAACCCTGCCCCCCCATTCACAACGTGAACAAAGACCTCACCCCCTACACTGTTAGCTCTGATGCCACAATCCGTGAAGCAATGACGGCCATTGACGCTGGAGCTTCGGGTGTCGTGATGATTGTTGGAGAAAACGATCTTCTCGAAGGTATCATGACGGATGGTGATATCCGCCGTCTACTCCTTGCCGGTGCTGAAATGCACTCCCCCATCACCAATGGCATCAACAGAAAATTCACTCACGTCTCTCCTGAGACACCACGCGCGGACGTTCTGGACTTGATCTACGCACGAGACATCGAGCACATCCCCATTGTCGATTCCGATGGCAAGCTAGTAGGCATGCATAGCATCGGCTCTATCGTCGCCAAAGACACCCTCCCTAACTGGGTAGTGATCATGGCCGGAGGAAAAGGAACACGTCTTGGTGAACTCACCCAAGACACCCCAAAACCGATGCTCAAGGTGGCTGGCCGACCCATCCTAGAGCGAATCGTCCTTCATCTAGTGGGCGCGGGGATCCGTAAAATTTTCATCGCAGTCAATCACCTCAGTCATGTCATCGAGGATCACTTTGGTGACGGCTCTAATTTTGGATGTAACATACAATATATCCGCGAGGAATCGCCTCTAGGAAGCGGTGGAGCCTTGGCATTACTTGAAGAAACACCTACCAGCCCGCTCATTGTAATGAATGGTGACCTGGTGACAGACTTCCGGGTACGAAGAATGTTACAATACCACCAGAATGGTAAGTATCTCGCCACCATGGGACTCAACCACTACAACCACCGGGTGCCGTTCGGATGTG
>Ga0302134_10000175_pt1 | contig 24248 bp, 19 predicted proteins | sample CB9_SCM_MG_FD_203123 | JGI IMG/M metagenome (GOLD analysis project Ga0302134, IMG submission 203123) | Marine microbial communities from Western Arctic Ocean, Canada - CB9_SCM | ecosystem: Environmental > Aquatic > Marine > Oceanic | place: Canada: Western Arctic Ocean | collected 2017-09-19
AGAGCAAGAAGAATAACGGTCGAAGTCCGAGTACTGCCATCGCGTTGGATGTCCAAACAATGAATGGATCCTGTGTAATTCCGAACACGGTCGGGATCGAGTCGATTGCGAACACAATATCAGTCGTCCCTAGAGCAATGATTACCAGCAAGAAAGGTGTGGCGGCTTTCGTCCCGTTGGGAAGACGCTTGAAAAAACTGTGACCGTCATATTCATCGGTGACGGGCATGAACTTTCGGAAAATTTTGACTACAGGGTTTTGTCCGGGGTCGACTTCCGAATCGCCGACAAACGCGATCTTGTATCCCGTATAGATCAAGAACGCTCCGAGTACGAACAGAATCCAAGAAAAGGCGGTGATAACGCTGATACCTACGGCAATAAAAATTGCCCTTGCAAGCAATGCGCCTATGATTCCGAAGAATAGAGCTCGCAGACGTATATCGCCCGGCAATCGGAAGTAGGTAAATATAACGAGGAAGACAAAAAGGTTGTCGATGCTCAGAGCCTTTTCAACAACGAATGCAGTGGCGTAGTTAACGCCTTGCTCTGACGTACCCTGACTGAAAATCCAGATACCGCATACAGTTGCAACTCCCCACCAAAACGCCGTTAGCCAAGCAGCATTCTTCATGCTGACTTCTTTGTCGTTCTTGGTGAGAATCAGTAGATCAAACACCAGGAGAATAACGAGGGCTACGTTGAAAATTAGCCAGTGGTTGAAACTCTCTAACAACAGAGATACGTCTTTCTACGCTTATTGCGTTTGTAGGTAGTCGCGCGGGTACGGCGACTAAATTAGCACAATGGAATAAGAGTCGGTGAAACTATCGGAGATCAAGTAATCGCCCGTGGGCGATTCCCCAGTTACGAAGTTTTGCTGATCTTGTACACCTGCTGGCCACGAGGAGTCTTTACTTTGACCTCGTCGCCGAGCTTATGCCCAAGAATTGCAGATCCAACAGGCGACACGATTGAAATCTTGCTTGCCAGTGGGTTTGCTTCATTCGGCTCAACAAGCTGGTATTTGACCGTCTTATCTGAGCTGACTTCCGTTAGTTCAATTTTGGAACCGATGTGGACTCGGGTGTTGTCTTGACCCTTGGCGTCGATGATGACAGCCACCTTAAGGGTGGCCTCAAGCTCCTGAATCTTGCCAATTGTCATTCCCTGAGCTTCCCGCGCAGCTTCAAGTGGAGCGTTTTCACGCACGTCACCGTCGGCCGCAGCCCGCTGAATGTCTGAAACAATCCTGACCCGCTCTGCCTGCAATGTTGCAAGTTGCTTGGTCATTTCGTTGTAACCACTCAGGGTCAGACGCACGCTTCGGGTAGGGTTTTCGAGAACGACGGCTTTACCGGCGGTACGAGACTTACGGAGTCGAAGGTGCTGCGCTAGGTTGACCTCAATGTGATCTTTCTTTCTAAGGAAAGTGAGGAAAAGCTTTACTGCGCTGAGTCGTTCAGTGGCATCACGAGTGGCGGTCTTAGCGCCGAAAATCTCGTTGTACTCACCTATTTCGGATGGAATGATAGAGTCGATCAGTCGGTCTGCGCCGAGCCATCGAACGAACTTGGCAATTTCTGGCTGAGCTGCCTTCTTAGTGTCCTGAGGCATCTGTCTTACATATGTCTGAAACGCTTGATTGAGCGATAAAGCCGCTAGTTCTTCCTGATTAGTTTCCGGTGCTTCAGACTTGGTTGCCATGTGTTGCCTATTTCTGTGAGAACAGTTTCAACTGTTTCCCACTGCTGGATTTCAGGAGAACAATCCCTTAATTGTAGTGTCGCAATTTTGAGATCGCAAATAATTCAGATCAAAATTGTTTGACACTTCCACCATGTCGAACTTAAAATCAATCTTTACCCACCTGTAATTAATTCGGGCAACATCGCCTTAGGGTTTGAAAATTCGGAACCTGAAGGCTTCCCACCACTAATATGCCAAAGCGTACCTATCAACCAAAATCCCGTCGACGCCAGCGCGTTCACGGCTTCCGATCACGTATGAGCACTAAAGGCGGACGTGCGGTTCTCGCACGACGTCGAGGTAAGGGCAGACTCCGGCTAACCGTTTAGTAAGCCGAGTTCTGTGTCACTACCCACCAAGCAACGAATCAGGCGACCTGCGGAGTTCCGCAAGGTCTTTTCGCGTGGCCGCCGATCTTCGAATGCTTTTACTAACGTAGTAGTGCTTCCAAACGATCTTCCCTATATAAGGGTTGGTCTGGCGGTAAGTAAACGTGTGGGTAATGCTGTTGCAAGGAACCTTGTGAAGCGTCGAATTCGTAATGCATTCGCCAGCATGGACATTTCCGGAGGATGGGACGTCGTAGTTACTGCGAAGCCCGATTCATCGGAAGTTTCTTATGCCAAGCTCGACCAATCGATCAAAAAATCGATTCAGCGAGCAGGTGTAGTAATTGATGATCCTGAATCTCAGGTGAATGTGTAATGCGAAAAGCGCTGTTGTTGTTCATCAAGTTCTACAAGATGGCGATATCGCCTTACTGGCCCGGCCAGTGCCGATATGACCCTACTTGTTCAGTGTTTGCTGTTGATGCAATTCAGACTCACGGCTCACTAAAAGGAACCTGGCTTGCGGCGAAAAGGATTGGTCGGTGTCATCCCGGTCGATCGCGGGGCTACGATCCCGTACCTGAAAAGAACGTAAATCACGTAACGCAGATATCTAAATAACTACACAAATACTGGGACTGGGATGCCAATCGGCCTCCCTTACTCGGTTCAAAACACCGGAGGCCTAAAACGCCACCGTCAATAACCGGCACGATCCGAAGCACAAAAATCGGATCCGAGCCAATAAATCGAAAACGCAGTGGCCTAAAGCGGCTACCCGTTTTGTTTGCACTCGTTGTTGTAATGATCGCAGCAATCAGTTGTGTGAACGACCTAACACCTGAAGGTGGATGGTCGGGACCAGTTGCTGAAGGCGAGAGTCTGTACATCGGCAATGGCGACGGCAACCTCGTCAAGTTCGATACTGCATCTGGCAACCTCGACCAAAACTGGCGTTATCCGTCTGGTGATGGTCTCGGAGCGATGTACAGCAACTCTGTCGTAATCGGCGAGAACATCTACAGCGTGGGTTACACCTGCCGTGGCGATAAGTGCGATGGCGAAATATTTGGCCTTAGCCTTGATAGCGGCACTTCAATTTGGGGTCAACGTGGACTCGAACTGAAGACCAAGCTTGTTGGTGATATCGGAGTTTCAGGCGACACTCTGTATGTAGGCACTACTGCGATTGGTGACGAAGAAGATGGAGCTCTGGGCTACTTCTACGCTATCGATTCTGCAGCCGACGCTGCTTCGATTACCAAATGGCGAATACCTCTGGATGCCAACTCGTTCAGTGGTGTTGCTGTAGAAGGTTCCAATGCTTACATCGCTACGATGGCTGGAACTATCTACGCTATCGATATTTCAGATTCCGACGATGCTACTAGTCCTTCTGACCGCATCAAATGGACGTTCCAAGCTGATGGAGCCGTTACTGGACCGATCAACGCTGTAGACGGACACGTCTACTTCGGCGATCTGGCAAGTAACGCTTACAAGCTGGACTCGACTTCCAGGTCGGCTGCTTCACAGAGCTCAGAAGTGAACTCTGGCAGCGGCGAGTGGAAGTTCGACGCAGGCGCATGGGTTTGGGCTAAGCCAATCGTCGAAGATGGCACAACCTACATCTCTGCTCTCGACGGATCGATATTTGCCGTAGATGACGCAACCGGTGCTGAGAAGTGGTCTGCTTCTATAGAAGGTCAGATCGTTTCATCACCTACATTGTTCGGCCGAAAACGTGGCGAAACACGAGAACGTGCACTTGCTGTGCCTTCTAGTGAAAACAACGTTTGGGTCATTTCAGTAATCGACGGACGAGAGCTTGGTGTGTTTGTTACCGATGAGCCGGTCAAATCGACTCCATTGGTATACAACGAGCACCTCTACGTTCACGCCTTGAATGGCGATCTTAAGTGGTTCTCACTCGATGACACTACTCGAAGAGGGTGTATTGATTTGAAGGGCGGTGGACGATGCGACTAATCGTTCTCGCTAATTCAATGAACTACCGTACTTGCATTGGGGAGGCCATCTAATGGAAATATTTGGCTTGCTCTGGCAAGAAATAATTATGCGTCCGATGATCAACACGCTTGCGTTGTTGTATCAGTTGCTGTTTTCGAACTTTGGTCTCAGCATCATCACCTTTACTGTTCTCATCCGTTTGGCCATGATCCCACTGACTGTGCGGCAAACACGCCAAATGAAGAAGATGCAGAGCATTCAGCCTCGGCTGAAGGCGATTCAGGAAAAGTACAAAGGCAAAAAGGGCGACGCTCGTCGTCAGATGTCTTCAGAAACCATGGGGCTCTACAAGGACGCTGGGGTTAGCCCGGTTGGTTGTCTTGGCCCAATGATTATTCAGATGCCTATCTGGATTGGTTTCTATAGGGCAATTTTGCGAACCATGCCATCGACACCAGAAGGCATGGCGAATTTATCGGATCTGTTCTACGGCTGGAACCCGGCAATTGCTTCGGTTCCTTTCGATAGTCATTTCCTGGGACTGTCACTTGTGGATCTCGTATCTGCTGCTGCACTGCCGTTCAATTACGCATTGCCGGTTTTGGTTGGAGCATCAATGTTCCTCCAGCAGAAGATGACGACGAACCCGAGCACAGACCCACGACAGAAACAGACCAACCAGATGATGCTCTGGATGATGCCGATTATGTTCGGTGCATTCACGTGGCAGTTCCCTGCTGGACTGGCTGTTTACATCCTGTTCTCAAACGTTATCGGAGTAGTCATTCAGTACTACGTCGGTGGCAAACAACCTATTGAACTATTCGGACGATCGTTCCTCGGAACCGATGCAAGCAGGGCGGAGCGGGCTGACCAAGTCGCCGCTGAAGCAGCTGTCGGTACGAAGAAATCGACACCAGATCCGGAGGAGTCAGACGAAGATGACCAGAGCACGGAAGTACTCGGGAAAAACAGTGGACGAAGCGACAGAAATCGCGCTCGCCGAACTGGACGCCGAACTCGAAGACGTAGAAATAAGGGTAGTTAGCCCCGGAAGGTCGGGAATTCTCGGCTTCGGTGGTGAACCTGCTGAGATAGAAATTTCACTTCTCGGCGAAAGCGCTTCGTCTTACGACGATGACTTTGAAGATGCAGTAGACGAGCCAGAAGATTCTTCGGAATCTTCGGCAGAACCTGCTGCTCGTGAATCTGAAGAAAAAGCACCTCGTTCACGTAGCCGCAGTCGTAATCGCAACCGCAATCGCGGTCGTGGACGCGGCCGGAATGGCCGAGATGGTGATGACGATCAACAGTCTGATGCCCCTGAGGCACCAGCTGCTGAGGCCGATTCTGGTTCTCGTGAAGCACAGCCTGAACAAAGTGATGGCGAATCTTCAGATGAACGCGGTGGACGTCGAAACGGTCGCCTAGGCAACCGAGGACGATCTAACGATTCAAACGAATCCAACGATCGAGAAGAACGACCGGCTCGCGCCGAGCGATCTCCTCGTGCTGATCGCCCGAAACGTGAAGAACGTCCAGAGCGAGCAGGACGTCCAGAGCGAAATGAGGATTCTCAGCCAATCATTCGTGAAAAAGACGAAGAGGCTGAAAAGCTCATATCTGAACTTATCGACTACTTCCTCGGAGCAATGGGTGTCGTAGCCGAGACCTACATCCGGGAAGATGACGAAGAAGGCTCGATGACTTTCGAAATCGAAGGTCAGGACGCCGGATTGCTGATCGGTCGACGTGGTGAAACGCTTCAGGCGCTTCAGTTCCTCATCCGAATGGTTACGAATCGTCAGCTCGGTCGAAAAGCCTACGTCGTTATCGACATTGAAGACTACCGAGAACGCCGGGTTCAGATGCTGCAAAGACTCGCACGTCGAACAGCAGGTCGGGTCGGATCAAGCGGACGTGAAGATCGCATAGAGCCAATGTCGCCAGCCGAACGTCGAATCGTTCACATGGCGCTTGCGGGTCACCCTGAGGTTCGTACTGAATCCGAAGGTGAAGGCAGCCAACGACGGGTAGTAATCTTCCCGAACGACTAATGCCATTGGCATGTTTTCTACCAAGTAGATAAGAAACGCCTGAGTTCACGATTATGTGGCTCAGGCGTTTTGTTTTGTGGAATATCTCATTCTTGTGTTTGCTTCCACTGTGAGAAGAAATGGCCGAGAGTGATATCGTCGATTCTAATCACCGATTAGTTGCTGCTTGAATGCTTAGAGGAACCGAAACGAAAAATGCCCCCTGCACCAAACTTCATAGCGCTTGGTCACCTTTCGTTCGACGTCAACGTTGTCGACAACGGGCCTCCATCAAGTCACATTCCTGGTGGAGCAGCTGCGTACGCATCACTCACCGCTAAGAAACACGGCATATCGACGGGTGTGATCAGCTCAGTGGGTGACGACTACCCCTTCAACCTCATTCTAGAAGGCATCGATGTGCGCGTTGTGGAAAGCGAGCACACCGCCAGCTTTGCCAACTACTACGACAATGGCGATCGAACGCAGGTGCTCATAGCGTCAGGCAATCGAATCTCTCAGGCAGCAGTGCCAAGCGACTGGACTAATCCAGACGTTTTGTTTGTCGGCCCGCTACTTCACGAACTACCGACCGACTGCGTCAACTGGTTCGAACCAAAGCTGTCGTGCCTAGTGCCTTCAGGTTGGCTACGACGATGGGGTCATGATGGAGCAATTTCTCATGCCGACACACTTCCACCGTTCCGAGGAAAAAAGTGGGACGTTATCGCTGTTTCTGAATCGGAAATCGAAACTCTTCCCGAACAGCAGTTGTTCGATCTCGGCGAAACCATTTGTGTAACCAAAGGCGAGAACGGTTCACGAATATGGAACGACGGTGAGTGGACCCATATTCCAGTGATAGCGGCTGAGCCTGTCGATTTCACCGGTGCTGGCGATATTTTCGCTACTACGTTTGTGATCGCCTTGAGCGAAGGCAAGGGAATCGAAGAGGCGGGTGCATACGCCGCGACTGCTTCGGCGATTTCTATTGAATCGACAGGCCTAAGCGGCTGTCCTTCCCGAGAGCAGATCGAAGCCCGTTTGGGTTAGTTGGCCAGAATCAGGTCAGGCTAGGCTTCTGCGAGAGCTTTTAGCGCCTCGTCCTTCTTGAGCAGGCCGCCCGACTGTCGCCAAACAACCTCACCATCTCTGCCAATTACGACGAACGTAGGCGTGAGGTAAGCGCGGTAGTCACGTATTAGTTGCGACGCTAAAGCATCCTGAACATTGAGCTTTAGGATTTGCACGTCGTCGTCCAACTCGCCTTCGAGACTCTTTACGATCGGCTGTGATGCTAGGCAGGCCGTACACGAGTTTGAGAAGAACTCTACGAACAATGGACTTCCAGATGCTATGACCGTGTGTGCTTCGACTTCACTGGCTACGGTGCTGTTGCCGGGGCGGAGGATAAACACGGCGCTAATAGCTACGATCGCTGCGACTGCGTAAACAGGAATCTGCTTGCGCTTACCTCTGATCGGCAGCATCGCTATCAGCAAAACGATGATGCCGGGGATGGTGATGAATGCCGAGTACTGGTTGAAAAATTCGATCAATGGAGTTCCTCAAAGAACGTGCGATAGTAACTAGTTCAGGTAGTGATACGCAAAGTTAGATTCACTAGATGCAAAATCGACGCGGCAGATCTGAGGCGAACGGCTCAAGTTTGGGTTTTATCCGACGTCACGCTCGCCCCGATCGTACGTGCCACGATTCGTTCCTACTTGGATTCGCCAACGTTACAGATCCCTCCGGCAAGATCGGGAAGACGGTGGCGGCGATGCTGGAAAAAGTCCTCTCCATTAGTGAGAGGACTTAGGTGAAGGGGGATCAGAGTGGTGGGGTGGGTGTCGACGATTACGACAGGAAACGATTTGCGTGCCCCCTCAACCTAGCCTTCTCCCTTAGGGAGAAGGAATGAGAAGTGCATCACCGTTGCTGAGGCTGGCGGTGGTTTGTGGTCAGCAGAATGATCGATTTCGGTGTTTGGTCGTGATTGCCACATCGTCGAACTCCTCGCAATGACAGAGCGGACGATCTACTCCGGAGCAGGTCCGTTCAGTAGTAGACCGAGTGAGTAGTCGTTTTCGATCTTGCCGTCTACCTCCAACCGGTGAGTGCTGAGTGTCACGTGGTTGTGATCGCAAGTCGAGAGAATTTGCTCGAATCGCTCGGACGATGTGTTTCCGAATAGGATTAGCACCGGTAACACGTGCCTGCGATCAGCTTTGAATATTGCAGCCTGATACCAAAGAGCCTGTCGTAGTCCTTCCGACCATGAGTCGGCGCGCTCAATCTCGATTACGTGCGTAGGGAACTTTGCGCTGTAGCCAACTAATAAATCGGCACGTTCTTTGCCGGTCCACATCTGCGCCTGTTCGATGGCATTGATACCGGCGAGTCGGAAGATGCGGGTGACTTCTTCCTGAATTTCAGCTTCAGCCTTTTTCGGGATTCCCTGAGCGGCGTCGAAGCCCTTCATGATTCCGTCTTTCAGCGTGGCGTGCGAAAGATCGAATTGTGATTCCCATGCTGAGTAGAGTGCCGACTTACGGGAATTGCTTAGCTGTGACCAACCCGACGCTTCAGCTTCCTTGTGAACCGTGGAAACCACGGAAGCACGTTCGTCGCTGGTAAGTTCGGTCAGTGTGCGTGTCATTTTTTCTTGCCAGGCTTCTTGCCGGACTTCTTTGCTGGTTTATTGGCTGACGGCGGCTTGAATTTCGTGCCGGTTTTGTGAGCTTCCAAACGTTGCTTGGCAAGCTCGACGTAATCAGACGATACGTCATACCCAACAAAATGACGATTATTCTTCACGGCTGCGAGTGCTGTGGAGCCAGTTCCCATGAACGGGTCTAGGACGATTTCGCCAGAGAATGTGTAAAGCTCGATGGCTCGACGAGGGAGTTCCTCGGGGAACGGAGCTGGATGCCCGACTTGCTTCGCAGACTGAGGTGCGAATTCCCAAACACTCTTGGTGAATTCAAGGAATTCGTCACGGGAAATCGTTGGCTCTCTGCCTTCGATTTTCTTCCTGCCGAAAGGCGGTTTTTGAAATACGAGGATGTATTCGTGAGTGTCACGAAGTGTTGGATTCGAAGGCGACATCCAACTGCCCCAAGCGGTTGAAGTTCCGGCTCCTGCCGACTTGTTCCAGATCAATTCGCCTCGCATAAAAAAACCAGCGAGAGCTGCCTGTTCGATGACGTAAGCGTGAAGCGGTATGTACGGTTTGCGACCCAAGTTTGCGACGTTGACTAGCGCACGACCGCCATCGACGAGCACTCGGAACGTTTCGTGCATCACGTTGCCGATCAGCTGCATGTATTGCTCGTGGGTCAGATCCTCGTCGTAGTCCTTGCCGACGTTGTAGGGCGGCGAGGTGACCATGAGGTGTACTGATCGATCGGGTAGCTCCGACATTTTTTCGCTGGAGCCGTTGATGAACCTATCCAAGACGTCTGCTGGCATAGATTGCTCAGGCTCTGGTTTCTTGTCCAGACTTTCCCTGTCTTCCGGCTGCAAAGCGCGGGCGTAGTACTCGGAAGAATCATGGCTGAATCTTCCATTTGTCCCGAAGGATGAGGTACTTGTGGGGCGCTGTTTGGGGGCAGCTTTTGAACGACGTGGCATCTTGTGAATAAGGATGCTAGCAGTTGCCGCGCGCTAGCGCGAATCTATTTCGGCGTAGACGCGCTGTCATTGCGAGGAGTCTGCCCTGAGACGACGTGGCAATCAATGGGCAAAATAGGATGATCCAACAATTCAGGCTGTCTCTAGCCTGCCCTGTTTTGAATGTTTGTGGCCATGTGATGCTCTACTAATTAGGCCAATGCGTTCGGAAAGACGTTGATTGCCACCTCGTCTAACTCCTCGCAATGACAGTTTGATCGTCCGATTCGACAAACAACGAGATCTACTCGGTTGCTTGATCGAGAATGGTGATTAGGTCGACAGCCTTTTTGCTATCTTCCTTGCCTTTGGCACCGATGCCTTCGTCGAACATCTGAATACAGAACGGGCACGACACGGCGACCGTATCGGCGTCGGTTTCAAGGAACTGGTCGGTGCGCATGTGATTCACACGCTCGCCCTCTTCCTCCATCCACATTCGACCACCACCGGCTCCGCAACAGAACGCTTGTTCCTGGTTGCGATCCATCTCAACGAAATCTAAGCCCGGTATCGAACTCATGATTTCTCTTGGTGCACCGAACTCACCGTTGTGACGTCCGAGGTAGCAGGAGTCGTGGTAAGTGACTGTACCGATCTGCCCAATGCCAGCCTCAGTCGGCTTCAGCTTGCCTTCTTTGAGCAGCTCTCCAACGAACGCCGTGTAGTGGATGACTTCGTAGTTACCGCCCAATTGCGGGTACTCGTTTTTCATCGTGTTGAAGCAGTGCGGGCAGGTTGTAATGATCTTTTTGACGTCGTACTGCTTGAACGTTGCGATATTCGTTTCGGCCTGCATCTGGAACAGATACTCGTTGCCGAGTCGTCGAGCCGGGTCACCAGTGCAGGTTTCTTCCTCACCAAGTACGGCGAAATCGATTCCTGCTTTGTGTAATACGGAAGCCATCGAACGCGTCGTGTCGACTCCACGTTGAACAAGCGCACCGGAGCAACCTACCCAGAAGAGGACTTCTGATTCTGGCTTTTCGGCAAGCGTGGGAATATCGAGACCTTCCATCCACGATGTGCGAGTGAGCGTTGTTCCTCGCCACGGGTGACCACGTTGCTCGATCGATTGCAACGCCGTTTGTGCGGTATCGGGAGTGCTTGCTTCTTCAAGAGTGAGGTAGCGACGCATATCTACGATTGCATCGATGGGGTTAATCTCGACAGGGCATGCGTCGAGACAGGCAGCACAAGTTAGGCAGCTCCAAAGAACATCGTCTCCGATAGCGTCGTGCACCATCGAAGTCGCTGGTTCTGGCGGTGTCTCACCTTCGGGTGTACCAAGCAAAACCGGAGCTCGTTCTTCCATATAGCCGCGCATGCCTTGGATAAGTTTTCGCGGCGATAACGGCTTGCCAGAAGCCCAAGCAGGGCATGCGTCCTGACAACGTCCGCAGTTGGTGCAGGCGTCGAAACTCAGCGCCTGAGTCCACTGAAGATCTGGAATGTCTTTCGCACCAAAGGTTTCGAGAGTTTCGAAATCGCCCATTGGCTTTAGAGCGCCGCGTGGTCGTAGGGATCGGTAGTACCAGTTCATCGGGCTAACGATCATGTGGGTGAATTTACTGAACCGAGCTGATGCGTAAACGATTGCCGATACGAATATGCCAGCGTGAACCCACCACGTTGCTGCGTGGGTCGCTTCGAGGGATGCTGATGTGAATCCGATGCCCATCAGTGCTTTGGCGAATACCCAGCCAATTGGCGACCAGCCAGCAACCGACGGGGCGTAGTAAACGGATGCTGGATTTAGCTCGGTCGCCCCGATGCGTAACCCTTCAATGAGGAATCCGCTGAAGAGCAAGCCAAATAGGAAACTGAGCACGATTCCATCGTCGAGTGCGGTATTGAGACGACCCGGTCGAATTACATATCGTCGCCACGCAGCCATCGATAGTCCGACAGCTGCCAGCCCGCCGCCAAATACGTCCCAAATGAATCCAAGTTGAACTCGGATGTGGGCTGTTGGCCATGTCCAGTCTAAATACTTTTCAGCGTTGAATTCGAGAGCGGCGATTGTCGTTGCGATCAGCAAAATGCTGAAGCCCCAGAAAATCGCAAAGTGCATTATTCCCGGGTACAGACTACGTCGACGCACAAATTGTCGGTGTGCGAACAGGCCGACTGTTAGTAACGATAGAAACGCTTTCCAGCGGTCGGAAGTGGGGCCGAGATCTACATCGGCACCAGCTGTGTGCCACATTCGCCATCGACGTCGCAGTGCGTATGCAATTGATGCGATAGCGATTGGGGCGATTAGGTAGACCAGCGCGCCCGTGAATGGGTAGCCAATGTTCCAAAATTCAGTACGACCGGCGAATTCAGGCATTCTCTAACTTCGTCCCCAAGTGGCTGACCCGATCTACGATTGGAATCGGGAATGTCGGCAGTTTACAAATTGCCGGTGTCTGTGTCGTGTCTGATGGCGCATCAATCGTGGTTATTGAAGCGATCACTCGAATTTCGTTAATTTACGAGGCGAGTCCACATCAGCACCGATGATCCGGTGATTAACCACAAGAAGATGTTGACCAATAACGGCTTGTCTCTAATCAGAACTTCTTCTGGTAATTCGCCGATGCCCTTCACATGGATCAAATACAAATATCGCAGTACGCCGTACGCCACGAACGGAATGGTGAGCATCATCGAGTGGTCGCTCGGGACGTTAGCTTCCGTCACGCCTGTACTAAATGTGTAGAGCGTGTACGAGATGAGGGTCGCCGTGGCGACTACGTTGATGAGGCTGTCGAGTAGTGGGATCGTGTATTCGCTTAGGATCGATCGCTGCGCTCCCGAGTTATCGCCAGCCGTCTGAAGTTCGTTGCGCCGTTTTGCGAGTGCGATGAACAGTGCGCCCAGAGCCGTGACCACATACAGCCACGGAGAGATCGTCAGATCAAGTTCAGCTTGGCCTGAAGCTGGACTAATTATTGCGTGGTCGATTGCTATTGAACCGGCGACGGCACGGAGAACGAAACCCGATGCCACTGTCATAACGTCGAGCAGAACGATGTTTTTCAACCACCAGCTGTACGCAATGTTGATCGACAAATACGCAACAGCAGTGACGACCATCGGAATCGATATAAATGATGCGGCTGTAACCGCAACAATGATCATCAGCACCGATATTCCAATTGCCCACGGAATTGAAATTCTTCCCGCGGCTATCGGGCGGAAACGTTTTCTAGGGTGAACACGATCTTTCTCAGCGTCAACAGAATCGTTAATGAAATAGACGGCTGCCGAAAGCAGTACGAAAATTCCGAGTGCTGCGAACGCACGACCGACGATTGCGGACATGCCTGAGATATCGTCGCCGGCATACCAAATGTTTACAGTGAAGAAGAGTGGAACAAGAACAAGACCGTTCTTAACCATCTGGCGAGGGCGCGATTCCTTGATGATTGCTCTTATGCTGGGAATACGTGCTGTCTGTATTTTGACTTCCTGTTCTACTGCCATATAAGCGATGATAGGTGTAATCGGAAATCGGGGTCAATCTGATCCGCCAACGTCTATTACCAATATTTATGCCAACCCAGTCAAAAATGCGCCTCGATCAACTCCTCGTAGAGAAGGGTTTGGCGCCCGATGTTAAGGAAGCCGCCGCATTGGTAATGGCGGGAAAAGTAACGCTTACCCAAGAACGTCGATCGCCAACACCCGGAATGCAGGTGCGACCCGACATTGCTGTCGAAGTCGCACCCGAGAAGCGATTTGTATCACGAGGCGGTGAGAAGCTCGCGAGAGCGCTCGATGTTTTCGAGTTTGATGTCGAAGGACTTGTTTGTCTCGACGTTGGTGCTTCAACAGGCGGCTTCACCGATTGCCTTCTTCAGGCAGGGGCGAGCCGTGTTTACGCTGTCGACACCGGACGAGGTCAGCTTCATCAGAAACTGCGTAGCGACGATCGTGTTGTGAGCATGGAACGAACCAATTTGGTCGATGGCAACGGGTTACCTGAAAAAGTAGGACTTGTCGTAGCCGATGTTTCGTTCACTTCGTTGAGTGCCGTATTGCCGACTGCTTTTGATCAGTTAGTCGATGGTGGCGATGCGATAGTTCTTCTCAAACCGCAGTTCGAAGCGAAGAGAAATGAAGTTCCACGCGGCGGAGTGGTGATAGATCCGGCCATCCATGCCACCGTAATCGGCCGGTTCGTGAAGTGGGCCGGTGATTCAAAAGTTCGAATTTTGAACATCGTAAGTTCGGGGATACTCGGAGATAAGGGAAACCGGGAGTTTCTACTGCATCTGCGACTTCCCAGCCATACTGGGGAATAAATGCACCACTTGCACCATCTTCGCGTTGACCGGGCAAGATCGGGCACGTTAAAATTGGTAGTTCACTCGCCGTCTCACCTTGGAGCTATTCGGCGATCCTGATTCTTGCAGTGCAAGCGCGCATTCCAAGAAATTGAGCGGTCCGATCTAAAACAATTACATCTGTGTTAGACACTCCAGGCCCGATCATCCCAGAATCTGACGACAAGCCGCATGAAGAGTGCGGCATCGTTGGTGCTTACGTACCCGGTGAAAGCGTCGCTCGTATGGCGTTCTTCGGGCTATTCGCATTACAGCACCGTGGTCAGGAAAGCGCCGGAATCGCCACATCTGAAGGCGACAAGATACATCTCAAGGCCAAGATGGGACTTGTATCTCAGGTATTCCGAGAAGAAACACTCGCTGGATTACCCGGCCATGTAGGTATCGGGCACACCCGTTACTCGACGATGGGTGGAAGCAAGGAATACAACGCTCAACCAATGCTTGCCGATGGGCAGCGAGGTCAGATTGCCGTCGGGCACAACGGAAACGTCATAAACGCCGCCGATTTACGAGTCGAAATGGCTGAAGAGTTCGGCTCAAATTTTGACAAATCATCCGATACAGAGGTGATCGCCGAGCTGTTCGCAAAAGCTCCTGGTAGGGATTGGTTCGAGGTTTCTGCCTACGCCATGCGCCGACTCAAGGGTGCTTACTCGCTGGCAATAATGACGAAGGATCAGTTGATCGCTGTTCGTGATCCACTTGGAATTCGTCCGCTATGTCTCGGAACCCTGAACGGCGGTTACGTCGTTGCATCTGAAACGGCAGCGCTCGACAACCTCGGGGCCGATTTCGTACGTGAACTAGAGCACGGTGAAACGCTAGTAATCGATAAGAACGGAATTCAATCGAAGATCTGGTCTGGTGCACGAAAAGCACACGCAATGTGTGTATTCGAGCAAATATATTTCGCACGACCCGACAGCATTCTGAACGGCGAACTTGCTTACGAAACCCGTCAGCGTCTTGGTGCTGAGGTATTCCGAGAGCATCCAGTAGATGCTGATATCGTTGTTGGTATTCCTGACTCTTCAACACCACACGCAGTTGGACTAGCTGCTGCGGCGAAGATTCCATATACCGAAGCTATTATTCGTAACCGCTACGTTGGACGAACGTTCATTCAGCCCGACCAGCGCTCACGTGCTCAGGGTGTTCAGACGAAGTTCAACCCGATGCGACAGGTGATTGAAGGCAAGCGACTTCTGGTTGTTGATGACTCGATCGTTCGTAGTACGACGATTACTCGTGTGATCAAGATGCTGCGTCGTGCTGGTGCAAAAGAAATCCACGTTCGTGTTGCATCTCCGCCGATCAAGTCGACCTGCCACTTTGGTGTCGACATGGCGACTCTTGGCGAACTGATTGCTGCCAACAAGACCGTTGAGGAAATCACCGAATATATCGGTGCCGATTCACTGGCGTACCTCTCAGTCGAAGGCCTTCTCCGAGCTGTGCGAGCACCTAAAAACTCTTACTGCACTGGTTGCTTCACCGGCAACTACCCGATTCCTGTTCAGCTTGAGATGAACAAAATGGGATTCGAAGCCGCCTCCGCCGACTAAATTGGGTTATTTGGTCTCCTGCGCTTTTGCGGGTTAGAGCTTTGGCACTTGGTGCATTTGGAGGCGTTAAATTGCCCCGTCTGAACGTATACTTAACGGCTGATTATTACACGTCTGATTTACGACAGACACTATCGTTCAAAAACGTTCACGGGAGCCTTAAGCATGACTGATCGCCCAGCAGGTAAGACCTACGCTGATGCAGGTGTAAATCTGGATGATGCGGCTTCGGTGAAGAGTACGATCAAGGACATCGCTGCCTCGACGCTCGGCGGAGCAGTTGTTGCTGGTCCTGGCGGATTCGGTGGAGTGATCGATCCTGACCCCGATGGCGACATGCTTTTAGTTGCCAGCACCGATGGTGTTGGAACCAAGCTTCGTATCGCAGACGCACTTGGCGCCCACGATACGATCGGCGCCAGCATCGTGAACCACTGCATCAACGACATTCTCCCCGCTGGTGCAAAGCCGCTATTTTTCCTCGACTACATCGGCCTTAGCAAATTTGATCCCGACAAGATCGCCAAGATCGTTTCAGGACTTGCAAAGGCGTGTGGCGCAGCAGGATGTGCTTTGCTCGGTGGCGAAACCGCCACAATGCCAGATATCTACCACGGCGAAGACTATGATCTTGCCGGATTTATCGTAGGAACAGTTCGCAAGGATGCTCTGCTCAAGCCTGACAACACTCGTGAAGGCGACGTAATTCTTGCGTTGGCTTCCGATGGTCTTCACACCAACGGCTACTCACTGGTTCGATCGATATTCGAAACTGACCAGAACCCATCGGTGTTAGCAACGAACGTACCTGAGACTCCACATACTCTCGGCGAGATGCTGCTTCGTCCGCATCTTTCATATCTCAATGCTCTTAGCCCAGTTCTCGACAAGATTCGTGGACTTGGTCACATCACCGGCGGAAGCTTCTACAAGAACATTCCACGTGCACTAGCAGACGGTCTCGGTGCCGACGTAGACATTTCTACATGGGACATTCCGCCTCTGTTCAAGTTCATCCAAGAACAAGGCAGAGTTGAAGATCAGGAAATGTTCCGAGTCTTCAACATGGGGGTCGGCATGACGATCATCGTTGAGCCCGGACTGGCAGACGACGTACTAAACAGCGTTCCCGGCGCATTCCGTGTCGGTGAAGTTGTGAAACGTGCCGAAGGCGAAGAGCGAACTAAGCTCATCGGTCTCTAGAGAACCAACCCTCCCTGCATTGACCGTTCAAACGTTGATGCAATGGCAAGTGAAAAAAACAAAGAATCGAGAATAATTTGAGGGCGCTACTTTCTGCATATGACCGAACTGGACTGGTCGACTTCGCCAAAGTTCTGGCAGCCAATGGTTTCGAGCTACTCAGCACTGGTGGAACAGCGAAAGAACTCAAAGGTGCAGGTCTTGAGATCACTGAAGTCGCAACGGTTACCGGCGCACCTGAAATTCTCGATGGTCGAGTAAAAACCCTCCACCCGCGAATTCACGGTGGGCTTCTCGGCAAACGTAGCAATCCTGCTCACGTCGCTGAAATGAAGGAACAGGGCATCGAGGGTATCGATGTCGTTGTGAACAACCTCTACCCTTTCCAACAGACGATTTCCAAGCCTGACGTAACTCTCGATAATGCATTAGAAAACATCGACATCGGTGGACCGGCAATGACCCGTGCCGCTGCCAAGAATTTTCCAGACGTCGTTATTGTTGTCGATCCTTCTGACTACGATGTTGTTGGCGAAATGATCGCCAGCGGTGGCGTTTCGATGGATCAACGTCGTCGTCTCGCATCGAAGGCGTTCCAGCACGTTGCTGGCTACGACACACTAATTTCTGCCTACTTGCGTGAGCCTGACTCCACCGGCGACGACAAAACAGACATGTTCCCAGAAGAACTTACGTTTGGTTGGAACCGGATCGCCATCCCTCGATACGGAGAGAATCCGCATCAGGCTGGTGGAATATATGTAACTCCGGGCGAGACCGGCGGAATCGTGAACGCAAAGCGTTTGCACGGTATCGATATGTCGTACCTCAACTACTTCGACGCCGATGCTGCTTGGGTTTCTGCTAACTCGTTCCAGTCGCTGAACCAGCACTGTGTATCAGTAGTGAAGCACGCCAACCCGTGCGGACTCGCAACTGACGATAATCAGACTGAGGCGTACCGCAAGGCTTACGCAGGCGACACAATTTCTGCATTCGGCGGAATCGTTGGTTTCAACACTGTCGTCACGGCTGAAACTGCATTGGCGATGAAGGGCGTGCTCTACGACAACATCGTTGCGCCGGGCTACGAGCCTGAGGCACTCAAAATTCTGAGTAAGCGGAAACGCACACGAGTTCTCGAAGTTCAGCCATCAGCAACTCCGCTACTGAACGTACGAAACGTTACCGGTGGTGCGCTGGTTCAACAGCCAGACAACATCGTTGAAGATCCTTCATCTTGGAAGGTTGTAACGAAGAAGCAGCCAACCGAGCAGCAGTTGAGCGACATGGCGTTCGCATGGAAGGCGTGTCAGCTCGTTCACTCGAACGCTATCGTATTTGCTAAGAACTCAATGCTTCAGGGCATGGGCGCAGGCCAGCCAAACCGAGCTATCAGCGTGTATCTCGCTGCCCGGGCGGCTGGCGACGAAGCACAGGGCTGTGTGATGGCAAGCGATGCGTTCTTCCCGTTCCCTGACGGCATCGAAGGTGCTGCAGAAGCGGGAGCCGAAGCAGTTGTGCAGCCTGGTGGTTCAGTGAAGGATCAGGAAGTTATTGAAGCTGCTGATCGTCTTGGATTAGTTATGCTGTTCACCAGCACTCGGCACTTCTATCACTAATCGGCTCCGATTCGCCCTAAACTGGGCGAATCAAGTCGTTCCTATAGCTTCCGCACTCGGCAACTAGAAAAAACTTTCAATGGCAACTACCGTCGACATAGTCATACCGGTCCTCAACGAGGAAGTGGCTCTGGCTGGTTGTATCGAAAAGTTGCTGGCGTTTACGGGTGATTACCCTGAACGCGATTGGCGAATAGTCGTTGCCGACAACGGCTCGACAGATCGCACTACGGAAATTGCTACTGAATTAGCAGAAAAACATTCCAGCCTTTCGCTGTCACGGCTTGATCAGCGCGGGCGCGGTCGTGCGCTCAAAAAAGCGTGGAGGGAGAGCGACGCAGACGTACGTTTGTATATGGACGTCGATCTTTCCACCGATCTAAAAGCACTCCCACCGTTGGTCGCTGCGATTGCGGATGACGGATTCGAAATCGCCATAGGGTCGCGGCTTACAAAAGGCTCCGAAGTCGTTGACCGAACACTCAAGCGAGAGATAACTTCTCGTGGCTACAACATCTTGATCCACTTGTTCTTCCCACTCACGAAGTTCAAGGATGCTCAGTGTGGATTCAAGGCTATATCTCGTAAAACTGCTGAAAACATTCTGCCTTTGGTGAAAGACAACGCTTGGTTCCTAGATACTGAACTTCTGTTACTTGCCGGTAAGGCTGGCTATGACATAAAAGAGGTGCCGGTGCACTGGGAAGACGACCCTGACACCCGCGTTAAAATTATTTCAACAGCGTGGGAAGACGTAAAAGGGCTGCTTAGATTGCGGTTTAAAGGTCGCCCAGTTCCGCCATCTGCATCTTGACCACTGATTTGTACGCTAGCTAGAGTTGGGTACTCGCGTATCTTTTCAAGTGAATTGCGCATCCGAATCATCAAACTATGACTACTCCCGGCGATTTTGAAATTGGCCGCTCGGTACTAACCGGGTATACAGCCGACAACGAACTACATAGGGCTTTGACCATCCTTCGTAACGAAGGTATCAACCCCGAAGTTGTAGTTGAGTTCACCGCGGAACGTGACGGTGTCTTCTGCGGTATTACCGAAGTGAAGACCCTTCTCGACCGAGTTCTACCTGAGACAGGCAGAGAAGTGTGGGCGCTCGACGAAGGCGTATCTGTCGCCGGCGGCGAAGTTGCACTACGTATACGTGCCCCGTACGCATCGTTCGGACTATTTGAAACTGCGATCCTCGGAACATTGGCATCGTGCACCGGCTGGGCTACTGCGGCATCCGAGTGTGTCGACGCTGGCGAAGGCATCCCCATTATTTCATATGGCGCACGTCACGTTCACCCCGAAGTAGTTGGAGTGATGGACTACTCGGCTGTTGTCGGTAAATGTGCGTCTGGCTCATCAGTGGTAGGGCAGCAATTGCATGGGCTAACGCCTTCGGGAACCATGCCTCACTCGCTCGTACTGCTTATGGGCGACACAGTTCGCTCGATCATGGCGTTCGACAAGCACATGCCGCCAGAGGTCCCCAGAGTGGCACTTGTCGATACGTTCAAAGACGAAGCAGAAGAATCTCTCGATGTGGCGAAGGCTTTACGAGAGCGTCTCCGCGGTATTCGACTCGACACTCCAAAAGAACGTGGTGGTGTGACTCCAGATCTTGTGCACGAAATTCGTGCACGACTTGATCAGGGCGGATACACACACGTTGATATTTTCGTCAGCGGAGGAATAACTCCGGAACGAATTCGAGAGTTCGTCGATGCGTCGGCGCCAGTTAGCGTGTTCGCTGTTGGTTACTACATCGCAGCTGCAAGCCCGATTTCGTTTACTGCCGACATCAAGGAAATCGATGGTCGGGCGATTGCTAAGCGTGGCCGAATTCCTGGCCTTGCCGTGAATCCACGGTTGTCGCAGGTACTCTAGTCCGCTCGGTCCTGATTCTCGTATTTCGCACCGATCAGTTCGAATCTCGTTACCTGTGTGTGCTCAGGTAATACCTTCGCCCATTCAGCCAAGCGGTAGCCTGCGATCCAAATGATTCCTTTATCGGAATCAACAATTGGAACTCGGTCACGCCATCGTTCTGGCACGCCCGCGCCTACGAAAAAATCTTGAAGCTTTACGAGTGGTTCCATACCGAGAGGCTGGAAACGGTCGCCGTTTTTGCGGTTGCGCAGTATCAGCTTGTTTGAAACTACGTTAGGACTTGCGAACGTGATGTACGGGTTGCTGGCGTTGAGTCGTGCAGGTCGGTCGACCGTCTCGACTTTGATACTCAGACCGTTGCCGAGATCGAACGTGCCTGTCTTGTTCAGATCGGTGTTAGTTGTCGGCATCTGAAACGGGCAGTCGTCGTCGCCAGTAGATCTAAATCCGAACGTTGCTTTGTCGACGAAGAACTCAACGTTGTTTGGCAGTTCAATCGATGTGCCGCTGTGCCGTCCGAGCAAGTCGGACATCTTGGAAATATGAATTCGTTCAAGATTGTTCATGTGCCCCACATGCGATTCGTAGGCTTTCATGAGCATTCGAGAAATGAGACCCGGTGACAATCCCTCGAGGGTAAACCGTGAGTACGAACCTGACGTTTCACGGGCGACCGTTAAGTGTCTCTCGACGACCCAATCAATGATTTCTAGATCGTCAGTGGCGTTTTGGGCGAGTCGGGCGAGGGCCTGCGATGCCTGAGGGACAGATTCATTCAAAGCCGGTAGAACGTCGAGTCGGATCTTATTTCTGGTGTAATCACGGCTGCTGTTAGATTCGTCTATTGCCGGTTCAAGGTCGCGATTTTCGCAATACGCCAAGCACTCGGTACGCGGTGTCTCAAGCATGGGGCGTAGGACCCGTAATTCAATGTTGGCTTCTGAAATTCTCAGTATGGAATTGTGATCCATACCCGAGATACCTTTCAGTCCGGAACCACGTGCTGCGTGCAGCAAGACTGTTTCCGCTTGGTCGTCACGAGTGTGGCCGGTGACTACTCCAAATGCCTTTTGATCGGCTGCTGCCTTAGCCAGTACACCGTAGCGGGCGCTTCGTGCGGCTGACTCGATCGACACTTTTGCTGCAGCCGCTCGGGCTGGAATGTCGATAACTACAGATTGGAATTCAACGTTTAGTGAATCAGCGATATTTTTTGCCGTCGCCTGATCTTTATCGGACGATGCAGGTCGGATTTGATGATTAACGTGAAACGCAATTAATGTGAGCTGTCTTTGCTCTCGAAGTGCAGCCAAACCTGCCAGCAATGCTGAAGAATCGGGGCCGCCTGAGAAGGCTACGATTAGGGTCGAGCCGTTGGGTACTAGTGCTTGGTCTAGTCCGCTATCAAGGAGTTCGAGAAATTTCGAGTCGGTCGACATAGGATTTTGCCTACTGAACTACTTCAGCGACCTCAGTAACACGCCGCACTTGGATGCTGTTGATTTTCGTTCCGTCCATTTCGCCGATTTGCATTCGAAGATTTCCGAATCGAACGCGCGTGCCTTTATCTGGCAGGTGCTGGGCCTGCTCTAGGAAGAACCCGGCGATTGTTTCGTAATCGCCTTCTGGAATATCTAGTCCCAGCTCATCGTTTGCTTCACCGATTTCTAGTCCGCCGTCGAGAACGAAAGTGTTCTCGTTTACAGTGACGAATCGTCGATCTGGCTTGTTGCCTTCTTCGCCCGTTCGCCCAACGATCTGCTCGACCAATCGGGAGAGGGTGATGAGGCCCGCGATACCACCGAACTCATCAACTACGAGAGAAACTTTGTGACCTGATTCCTGCATTTCTTCAAAGAGGTCATCAAGACGTTTTGTTTCTGGGACGAAATTCGCCTGGCGAAGTAGATTTATGATGTTGAGCTGACGCTCGATTTTGCCTTCTAAAAGGGTAACCAGAACGTCTTTTACCGAGAATATTCCTACGACGTCGTCGTGGTTGGTGTCGAAAACAGGGAATCTCGTGTGAGGCGAGACTTGGTAAATCTTGCTGAAATCGGCGTAAGTTGCATCGGCTCGAATCCAGACAATTTCTGGTCTAGGTGTCATTACGTCTCGAACTTCCATTTCACCGAAACGGAAAATGTTCTCAAGCATTTCACCGGTGTTTTCTTCGACGGTACCTTCGGCTTCTCCGAGATCAATCAAAGTACGGAGTTCGCCTGCGGTGACAATCGGACTGGTGAACGCTTCCTTGCCGCCCAATAGACGCATGATGCCGCGTGGTACGAGAGTAAATGCAAAAACGACAGGCCACGACACCGTCATCATGCCCAACACGAGTCGTGCAGTTATGAGTGACCACTTCTCGGGAGCAACGACAGCAAGTGTCTTAGGCGTCAGCTCTCCGACGATAACAATAAAGATTGTCGCGATTGCGGTTGCAGCCACTGTCGACATCAGAGTGGCTTCACCGCCACCGATCGTTGAGATAGCCAGCGTTGTGCCGACTGTCGCAACCATGATGTTAAACAGGTTTCCTACAAGGAGAATAGTTCCGAAGAATTTTTCATAATTGTCGAAAATTCGTACAACGAGCTTGGCTCGCTTGTCGCCTTCTTCACCGCGGTGTTCGATTCTGTATCGGCTCGCGCCTAATACAGCCGCTTCGGTTGCGCTAATGAATGCGCTACCCAGCAGCCCGATTACGATGATTACGATTGATGTGGTCACTTGATTCCAACGGCGGTGCAGTCAACAGAACTGCATTCCGCTCTTCTATCAAGTTTATCGTTCAATGACCCTCAGTACGCAACTGGCAATAAAAAGCCAGTTGCGTCTGAAATGATCAGTTCACTATGAAGCCTGCGGCTAAGCGGCTCTAGCTGAGCGCTGGTGCGTCGGCTGTTTCGTCTTTTTCTTCAGGCGGAAGCCCTGCGTCATTGCGACGAATGGCAGCTTCGATTTCATCTCTCATATCGGTGTTGGTCTTGAGGAACTTGCGGGAAGCTTCTCGACCCTGACCCAAACGAGTTTCGCCGTATGAGTAAAACGATCCGCTCTTTTTGACGATATCCATTTCGACACCGAGATCGAGCAAGCTGCCTTCTTTACTAATGCCTGAATCGAACAGAATCTCTATTTCTGCTTTTCGGAACGGCGGCGCAACCTTGTTCTTCACAACACGTGCACGAACACGGTTACCAATGATGTCTTGTCCAACCTTGACCGCTTCGATTCTTCGTAGATCGATTCGGACAGAGCTGTAGAACTTTAATGCTCGGCCACCAGGAGTGACTTCAGGACTACCGAAGACAACACCAACTTTTTCACGAAGCTGGTTAATGAAAATACACACGGTATCGGTCTTGTGAATGATTCCGGTGAGCTTGCGCAAAGCCTGCGACATGATCCGAGCCTGCAGACCAATCTGCATATCGCCCATGTTTCCTTCCAACTCAGCAGAAGGTACAAGTGCGGCGACACTGTCGAGAACGATAATGTCGAGAGCACCACTGCGAATCAAGTACTCGGTAATCTCTAGAGCCTGCTCTGCGGAGTCTGGCTGTGAAATTAAAAGCTTGTCGACATCTACACCGATAAGGCGTGCGTACGCCGGGTCCATAGCGTGTTCAACGTCGATGAATGCCGCTTGGCCACCAGCTGCCTGTGCTTCGGCTACTGCTGCCATTGCAAGAGTTGTCTTACCAGCAGACTCCGCACCGAAGATCTCAATGATGCGTCCACGTGGAAGTCCGCCGACACCAAGAGCGAGGTCCAAAGCGATTGAACCGGTCGGAACTGACCTGATGCCTTCACCGGTTCCGGATTCACCCATGCGCATTACTGCGCCACGGCCGAA
>Ga0302134_10000176_pt1 | contig 24213 bp, 14 predicted proteins | sample CB9_SCM_MG_FD_203123 | JGI IMG/M metagenome (GOLD analysis project Ga0302134, IMG submission 203123) | Marine microbial communities from Western Arctic Ocean, Canada - CB9_SCM | ecosystem: Environmental > Aquatic > Marine > Oceanic | place: Canada: Western Arctic Ocean | collected 2017-09-19
CACCGCCACCGCCACCGCCACCGCCACCGCCACCGCCACCGCCACCGCCACCGCCACCGCCACCGCCACCGCCACCGCCACCGCCACCGCCACCGCCACCGCCACCGCCGGACAGCGACGGATAGTATGGCTCGTCGTAGTCGTCGTCGTCGTCGTCGTCGACCGGAGCGTCGTCGTCAATTGGTTGTTCAAACAGCCTCTCGACCTCCAATATGCTGAGATTTTTTCGCACGGCCTTGGCGTTTTCGTTTATGTCCCCTTCGTACTGCATGTAATAGCCCAACTTGACGCTTGTGATTGGCTTGGACCCAGTCTTTGCTAACGCGAGATTGGACACTCTTACGGTAACGTTCGTTCTTGGCATTGGTGGCCACATCGTCATCGACTTCGGTCTGGTGAGAGTGTCTATGATCTCCTTTTCTGCAATCTTTCGCGTCCTACTGTTTTCGGCCTCGTCGTACGTTTTGTCGATTTCCCCGGCTGAGTACAGCCCGACGCGTTCTTTCCCAGCTTCATATTCTTCCTTGAGTTTTGTGAGTTTGAAGTGACGGCCACTTCGCTCCCGCTTGTTATGAAGATTTTGTTGTGAAATCGCCAGGCTGTTGATGTACTCGTGTCCTTCCGAGTGTAGTATGTCGATCGTGTTGAACCGTTTTTTCGTAGCCGTGCAGATCCAGTAGGAAGAGCGCACGGCGTTCAGATGCTCGTACAGCTTAGTAAGATCCTTGGCATGCACTTGCTCTTCCAAGGTATCCTCGTGCACGAGGGACAGCACGGGAACTTTTAACGCGCCTTCGTCGTCGAGCTTCAAACCCTTGAACGTAACGACGAAGGCACCTTCGTCGCTTGCACCCTCCGGAAACATGCCGATCAATGCAGACATTCCATTCTGCGCGCAAATTACAAGCGTCCTCAGCACGTCTTCGAGCGCTTTCGGGGGGTCCGTTTCAATGTCGAACGTCAGGCCGGCGAGGCCGGCCTGGAGCGTTGCTTGTATACCTGCGTTGTCCGCCTTCGCGATTTGTTGTTTGATAGCTTCTCGAATGAGGGTCAGTATCGCCACGGTGTCCTGCTGGTCATCAATATACTCAAATTTTATTGTGAAGACGATGGAGCCATCGGGGCGAAATCTGGCCACGATAGGGCAGTAGTCGTTACTGGGTTCCTCTTGTAAGCTATCGCCGAGGGAGCGGTACTGTAACGGTTCTGACGTAAGACTGCTTTGCGCGATGAATTGATTCATAGAATCGGCCAGACAAGTTGCTGTAATGTCGTCTGTCATTAAAGGAATGTGCTCGTTTTCGACCGGTAGGATAATGAATTTGGACCCCTTCAAACGAATGTAGTTGACTGCACTGAATGTCGGGGTGTCGTCCGGATCGCGCCCCTCGAGAACGAAGAGTTGCGAATCTTCACACGACGGGTGTGCTGTGACGAGGTGGGTTGCATCGATATCCATGTTGAGACATCCCGTGTCATGTCCCAGCCGCAGCAGGTGGAGCGACGGTAGCATCTCGACCTGTTTAAAAGCAATGAAATAGGCCAAATGATTTAACTGGTTTTGTCTTTGGTTTTGTCAAGTGGTTGTCAGGTGGTTGTCCCTATACCGTCCAGCCGGGACGCCACGACACAAGAGTTTTCCCGATTTGGGTTGATTAAAAAGCTAAGTTTGCAACCCTAATTTGGAACAATCACCCAAATTAGGAACAATCACCCAAATTAGGAACACAAACTTATATTTCATCACGACCCAAATCGGGAAAACTCTTGTGTCGTGGCGTCCCGGCTGGACGGTATAGGGACAACCACCTGACAACCACATGACAATGTCTATCCAACATTACACATGTAGGGGTCTGTCAAGTACTTGTTCTCAGATCCCCGCCATTTCCTCGAATTTACGCTTTGCCGCTTGGGCGCCAAGGGCGGCCATGACAGCCTTCCCATTGGGAGCAAAATGCGCCGCATCATGGGCAGCCACCGCATTGCCAAGCCGCCACGCGACAAAGTTTCGCATCGTCCATTTGAGTTTGAGGACGTACCACCAACCCTTGCCGCGGGACATGTGCCCTAGCCTTTGCACGAAAGCACCTGCTTGTATCTCCTTTGACGCGTATACACGCACAAAAAACTCTCTCGCGACCGCCTTGATGACGATCGCATTGTTGTTTTTCAGCCGATTGGATGCGAATTTGAGCGCCATTGGTTCGTTCTCGACCGCGGCGAGGACCACTTCGTAATCGCCACGCATTGCATCCGACAGTTGGCCGCGAAGAACTCGACGCGAGGTGATTTGACCTTCCTCTGGCGCTTGGCGGCCGGCGCATTCCCCGCCATTTCCTCGAATTTACGCTTTGCCGCTTGGGCGCCAGGGGCGGCCATGACAGCCTTCCCATTGGGAGCAAAATGCGCCGCATCATGGGCAGCCACCGCATTGCCAAGCCGCCACGCGACAAAGTTTCGCATCGTCCATTTGAGTTTGAGGACGTACCACCAACCCTTGCCGCGGGACATGTGCCCTAGCCTTTGCACGAAAGCACCTGCTTGTATCTCCTTTGACGCGTATACACGCACAAAAAACTCTCTCGCGACCGCCTTGATGACGATCGCATTGTTGTTTTTCAGCCGATTGGATGCGAATTTGAGCGCCATTGGTTCGTTCTCGACCGCGGCGAGGACCACTTCGTAATCGTCACGCATTGCATCCGACAGTTGGCCGATCACCGACCCAAAATTGGCGACGGCAGCGAAGACGACTTCTCGGTCGTTGCTGATCGCCGCCGACGCGGACCTAAGCGCCCGTCCTTCGACCGCGACCGCCTTCAGCATGAACTCGCGGCTCGATAGCAGCTCTCTCGATGCATACTGCAACACATACCAATCCGTTTCGATCGCTGTCAGGGCCAATTCGGGGTCTCCTCGCAGTGAATCGGATGCAAACTCAAAATTTGTTCCGTCTTCTGCGACCGCTTTGAATACAAAGTCGCGGTTGGACCTTTGCGCCTCGGATGCATACTCGATTGACATGTTTACGCGTTTGTCTGTGTTCGTAGCTGTTGTTGCTGTGCTCTCTGATGTAAGACGACTGTGTGGGGTGGAGGCTGGTGGTGGTCTGCAGTCAGACCCCAGGATTTTTCAATCGGATATGGACGCGAAGTCTTACTTTAATCAGATAAATGCCACTCTCTTTCGACCTGGCTGGCGTCTCCGTCGCTCAGCGGCGGACGTCTACCGCATTGGTCATGTCTCCGGTACCACCGATGATTTTTCAGTCACTAGATCTCAAATTCTCCAAGCCCACCCATGGCGTCCACACAAAACCGTTTACGTTTTCCTTCGCGCCACCCACCCCTACGCTTCGAAGAAGCCTCCTTAACGTCATCGACATCAAATCCGAGGCCGACCAATGCATGGAAGTCGATCGCGGTGACGACCCCAAACATGATCAATACACGGTAGGCCCAGGTAAATCCTTGTGCGTGTCTGTCTTTTGCAGGCACGACACGGGACGAATGCACCCCCGATCGATTCTGGGGGACTATGGCCACCTCGAACGGTCTTCGGCATGGATTCATTTGATAGGCGGGCTTGCGTTCGTCATGTACACAGGACTGCGCCAGCTACTCGACCGACCGGATACAACTGCAAACCGTCTCGTAAGCACCGCGTGTGCAGCAACCGGGGTTGCGTTTCTCTTTTCTACCGTGTACCACACCTCGGCACCCAGCAAACGCTGGGCTTATTGGACCCGCCTCCTCGACTACTTTGGAATTTATTTTGCGATCGCCGTCGGCGGCGTATGCGACATTGCGATCGCCACTCGTGGATTCGAAAATGTGGCGATGATTTCGATCGTCGATGCACCGCTTGCGGCCGTGATCACATTTGTCTTCTTTGTTCTGAGACGGTTTTTAACACCGTCCGACGACACATGGGAGGGCTACCTCGGCGGGTGTTCCGCGACGTTTGGCCTGTTCCGGCTGGGCCACCTTGACCTTGAGCACGCGAGCACACGGCAGGCGACATCGTTCATCGTGGTCTCTGCTTACTTTGTAAGTCTGCCACAACTCTTTCGCATTTTTGACGACCAGGACGTCGTCCTGGTCGTGGCACTGCAAGCGGTTTCGTTCGTGATGATCATTGGCGGTATGTTTCTAGACAATCTGTTAGTTTGGCCGGACATTGGAATCAGCCAGGGCAAAGGGCCGTCCTTTTTGTCTTCTAAGAAGCTAGGCTGCGTCTGCAGCTCGCATGCCATCTGGCACTTGCTGGCGGTGTGTGCTTCGGTTTGGTCTGTGGCCTCGCGGGAAGCTGCGATCGCCTTGTAGTATGAGGGGCGCTAGTAGACGTTTGTGTATTTTAAGCGTGACAACATGTTTAAAACGAATGTTTTCTGCTTCCAAAAGAGTCGTGGTGGTGGCGACGGCGGCACCACCGCCACCGCCGCCGCCGCCGCCGCCGCCGCAATGTCCCCAGCTCGGCCCCGATGCGATCGCAGTCGATGCAATCGATGAGGGAACGTCACCGGAGGCGACGCCACCTTTGCTACTGACAGGTAAAGACTTTGCCGTCCACCTGTCATTTCGTCGGCGCATCACCGACGGGCGAATCACGTGGCATGATGGTGCTGTTCTGAATGGCTTCTCAACTGTGCAAACGTGCGCTGGGCCACTCCAATGCGCGCTTGTCCTCGAACCAGCCGTGGCAACGCTGCTCGTGCAGGTTGACGCCTTCGAGAAGCTGTTTGAGGAGTTGGACACAGGAATTTCCGATGCGTACCTCGAGCCAATGCACGCGCAGCTCGCCCGCCTCACAGCGGTTCAGGCGAAGAATGCCGTTTTCAACACACTTGAGGCGATCATGGCTCACGACGACGAGGCGCACATCGTCCTCGGCGGTCCTGTGCCGTTCGCACGGCTCGTCGACGACGACCAGGACGTCGACGTCAAGTGGTTCGCCAATCAACTCCAAGGGGTGGACACGACCAAAGCGGTGGGGATCGGTAGATTCTTTGGGTCGCAAGCCCGCATCGGCTTTCGAACCGTGTTGCAACGGTCTCATGCGGCGGCCGACGGTGAGCACTTGAAGGACGTTCCGTCGGTGTGCCTCGACGTCCTACGACCCCTCGTTGTCGCGTCGCGGCGCATCGACCAGGCGCTTCCAAACCACAAGGTCGTCCAAACCGACGACGCACGGGAAGAACCAAGGGCGGGGATGACATTCTTTGAGTTTGTCGTGGAAACATCTCCAAGCTCGACTGAGTTCGAATTTGCAACATCGGCAAGGGAACTACTGTTGACCCATGCGTGGGAACGCCAACTAACAAGCGGGTTTTTCAGCCTCGACCATGCAAACAGGCGGCTCTACGTCCTGGACGTGTTCTCGGACAGTGTCGAGTTTGAGGGGAAACAAGTTGGGTGGCGTGAAGGTCGAAGGCTTCTCAACATGCACTCCTCGGTAGTCGCGTTCGAGCCTGCCACAAAACGGTGGATGCGTGCTGTAAAGTCGGGAGCGTGCAGAGCGGCGGATGTGCGCCTCTCCGACTCCGCCATTGGGTTGCTGCTGTTGTCGCGCCAGCCCCCTCGGCTGGAATGTCATGCCCCACTAAAGAGGTTGCGCGAAGCTCTAGAGGAAACGTGAGGCGGTGCACGTAGTACTTGCACCTCCAATGGCAGAACAAAGCGAGATCAAGAAATTATTTCTCGCAGCAACTGAACACCTCTCTGAGGATCAGTTTCGCGTGTTCCAATCGATTGACCTGAGACAAAAGGGGCTCGTTGCCGCGGTCGCGGGAGCAGGCGCTGGAAAAACACGACTTTTGTCGTATATCGTTTGTTCGGCAATACTGAGACTAAAAAAGGAACAACAACTGTTTATGCTCACTGCGACGCGCGCTGCCAAGTCGGCGGCACTGGCCAGGGTTGAGAAGCTGATTGAAGATCTGGACCTCGGCATGGCCTTTCCGCCGCACAACGTCCGCACCTTTCACTCAATGGGGCTCGAGTACGCGCGCAGCAAGCATCGCCAGGGAGTAGATCTCGTCGGCAAGACGCGGATTTGCGAACTGCTCGCCGAGCTTGTCGACGCCGAGGTCAACGACCCAAACGCTTCCAAGGCAAACGAACTGTGCCGTGTGCTCTCCGCGGAGGACGCCGCCATCGTGCTCTACAACCTCAGGGCAGAACAGCTCAAGGGGATGGTGCCAGTAGACGGAGCCGTGTATGGTACTATTGCCAAAACGGCGCTCGACAAGCTCGGCGATGCCATGGAAAAGGACACAGAGTCTGGAAAACGACTCTCCGACTTCGACAAGCTGATTTGCGAGTATGCTCTCGACGAACAGTGCCCCGGACAGCCAGGCGACGTCATTTTCGTGGACGAAGCACAAGACCTCACCGAAACACAATCCAAAGTCGTTCAGACGGCCCTCGCGCGTGGGATCACCGTCGTAGTCCTCGGCGACGACTCACAGGGGATCTTCGTTTTCTCGGGAGCAAGCTTCAACACGATCGTGTCCTTGGTCAAATGGACGGAGACGACCGGCATCAACCTCCAGGAGTTCAAACTTTTAAAAAATCACCGCTCGACCAACCACATCGTCGCCGCGTCGGAGCTCCTGCTTCCAATTCAGGACCGCGACATGCGAAAGGGGGTCGTCGGGAACGGGACGACGGGTGTGTGCGTCAAAGTCGGCGCCGACGGTTCCGCCATCGTTCCGGAGATTCTCAAGCTGATCAAGACCACCACCACGTCGGCAAGCGACATCGTCGTCCTCCGCCACAAGAATTGGACGAACGACGATCCAACCATCGTCCAATTGCGCGAGAAGGGGGTCCCGCTGCACATCGTAGGCCAAAACGCCGCGATTGGTCTGTCCGAGCGCGTCCTCAACATCGTCCAAGTATGCAACGGATTGGAGGATTACTACGACGAACTGGACGACAAAATGCGCGTTGTCCAGACGTTCCTTCGATCCATTCGAGGAGCTCACGGGTGTCCCGTCATGGTTTCCAAGGCGATTGAAACGACAATGGAGCGACACGGCTGCGACGTCGACGTGCTTTTCACGAAAAAGCAAGTCCATGTCGTTCGCGAATTCGAGCAGCTCATCAAGAAAGATCAAGAAACTCAAGATGCGCATCCTGCAAAGAAGAAGCAGCGGACAAACGATGGTGACCCGTCACGCAAAATTGCCAACTTGAAGGCGTCGCTCAAGGCGGCCGCGATCGTGATTGGTGGCTTTCGACGCAACGTCGAGAGAATCGAGCAAGGAGAGGCACCGAGGGTGATTCAATCGGCAACGACTGGGACGGCGTCGATCCAAAGCGCGTGGGAGCCGACAAGCATCACGGAGAGCAAGCCGACCGCCAAGTTGCTCTGGTGCCTGCTACGGGACGTTTTGTCGGTTCGAGTCGTCAACGCCGCCGCCGTTAAAAACGAAGTCAACGACATCGTCGGGGCGATGGCAATCGACATCGTCAACGACTACGAAATCGACATCGCCCCCGTCATTTCGAAGAAGCTCAACGAACTCCACGACACGTCGACGGAAGGCAAAGTCATCTTCTCGACGATACACAAATTCAAAGGTCACGAACGCCCCGTCGCGTTTGTCGCCGACATGCGAGCGCCCTGGTTCAAGAAGGACCAAAACAAGCTCGCCGCTCTCGCGTGCTTCCACAAAGACAAATGCGCCAACCTCGCAGGCGTCGGCAAGTGCTCCTGCCCCCGATTCATTGAGAAAAAGCTCCGTCAGCAGCACGCCGCCGAGGCCGAGGCAGCTCGCCTGATGTACGTTGCAGCGTCGCGTGCCAAGCAACAGCTCTACCTGAGCTCGTTCGACAAGAAGTACCCGCACCCCGGGCTTGTGGCGATGCTCGAAGGAGGCCTGGCCGAAGTCTGGCAGTAGCAGGACCCCTCCGCTATGAGGTCGTGGTCGTGTGGGTGGGTGTAAGGCTCAAATCGGGTCTTCATGGGGAGCACTGCGGAACCGATGGTGGACACAGCGGGTGAGGACAACAATGGGCTGATGCGTCCAAGTGCCGCGAAGAAGAAGAAGGGTACCGGTGGTGACAAACATGATTACAAGACAGTCCTCCCCGCCGCGCGCATCGACTCGTTTCTTCGCAGCAATCTCAAATCAAAGCGGATCTCGGCCGGTTCGTCGGTTTACGCAACGGCGGCGGTAGAAGAGGTCGTTAAAACGATCGTCGAGGCAATGATCGCGGGGGCGAAACCGACCAAGAAGGGGAAAAAGCGTCTTGGACGCCTTGACTTGATTCGGTCGGTCCGGAACAATCCCGATCTTTGCCGTCTGTTCAAACGCTACGTGTTTGCGCCGAAGGGTGCTCAGATCAAGTTCGATGCGCTCCGATTGTTGCGCAAGGACGATCGCGAGGCGTTGGTCAACAAGCGGTCAGAGCAAAAGATGGCGCGGTTAGAGGCGCAGAAGGCATCGGCGGGCGCGGCGTGTGAGGCGCGCGAGGGAGTGCTTCCGGGCATCGATGAGGATTGACAAGGACTTGACACTCACGTTGTGTGTACATGCATGGGTCTGTCGTGTGGTTGTCAGGTGGTTGTACACGTACCGTCCAGCCGGGACGCCACGACACAAGAGTTTTCCCGATTTGGGTTGTGATGAAATTTAAGTTTGGTCGCCCGATTAGTCACAATCACCCAAATTAGGAAATATACCGATCACCCAAATTAGGAAATCTATCGATCACCCAAATTAGGAAATCTACCGATCACCCAAATTAGGGTTACAAACTTAGATTTCATCACGACCCAAATCGGGAAAACTCTTGTGTCGTGGCGTCCCGGCTGGACGGTATAGGGACAACCACCTGACAACCACTTGACAATGTCTATCTGGTATGCACATGTATACATTTTGGACGACACGCTGACAAATGCCTGACAACTACTCGACAGACCCATACATGTGTATCCCAAATAGACATTGTCAAGTGGTTGTCAGGTGGTTGTCCCTATACCGTCCAGCCGGGACGCCACGACACAAGAGTTTTCCCGATTTGGGTTGTGATGAAATTTAAGTTTGGTCGCCCGATTAGGAACATCACCCAAATTAGGAAATAGACCGATCACCCAAATTATGGTTGCAAACTTAGATTTCATCACGACCCAAATCGGGAAAACTCTTGTGTCGTGGCGTCCCGGCTGGACGGTACACGTACAACCACCTGACAACCACACGACAAAACCAAAATGTCTATCCGATGTACACATGTAGGGGGTCAATCCGGTAGTTGTCAGGAGGTCGTCTTGGCCTTCTTTGCGCGTGGCGTGACAAGCCCCGAGGCGTGCGCCGCTTCCTTTTGCTTCTTTCTATTCTCGGCCTTCGCCGCCTTTGTGGCTTCGAATTTGCCGCTGCGCATGTCCTTGGCCGTCGCCACGCGCTCGGGCGGGAGGTTGGCGAGGAGCGCCTCCTCGTTCGTCTCGACCTGGCCTCTGAGGTAGTTGGACCACATGCCGTACTCCTTGGTCAGCTGCTTGCACGTGACGCACCCCGTCGGGAAGTGCAGAAGGTCTGGGTGTTTCTTGCACTCCGCGGTGGTACCGTAGCCGAGGAGGAGCATCGCGTTGACGTTGGCGGCAACGTCTTTCGACTTCTCACCCCTGCCATAGCAGAACGCGGCAAACGTTTCGAAATCGCGCAGGACGACGAGGTAGAGGTTGCGCTGCAGCTGCTTGTGAGCTCCATTGTTCCCTACGCGCCAATTCATCATCTGCTTTCCGAGGTACTTTTCGCGCTTCTTTTCGTCGAGCGACTTGTGCTTCGCCGTTGGTTGAACCGTCGGTATCGTTCCGCCGTTGTTTCGCATGTACTCGAACCACTCCTTGGCCTGGGTCAGGTGCTTCTGCACGTCGGTGTCCTCTTTGGCCTTGGCGACGAGCGCCGCCTCTTCGATCACCCCGGCCAGTTGCTCGATCAGCTTGAACAGAGCAGCGACACCACCGGCTGGCATAGATGTGTGCTTGTCGGGATGAACAATGAGGTAGAGTTGGCGCATCTGTGTATCCAGACAGTCGTCGACGACAAACTCGCGAACGCTCTTCACGTCGCGAAAGAGCTGGTTGCCGTCGATGACGTCCGACGGCACCATCCCCTCGTACTTGACGCGCTTCTCCCAGGAACACATGAAGGCCGAATCGACGACAAACACGATACGCCCCTCGGTGTCGGCGGTGGACGCGCGCGCGACGAGAGCACGTGTGAGCGGCTCCTTGAGGTGCTCCCTGAGCTCAACGACCTCCACGTTCGCGAGGAGGTCGGCGTCGGCCTCGTCGAACAAAGCGCGCTCCTCCTCTACAGTAAACAGGGAGAGTGTCGTGGCGCTGCAACGCGCCTCGTACGCCTTTCCCGCCGCGTCGACACGCTCCTGGAATTTGTCCCCCACCGACCGCCGTTGGTTGAGCTGAAAGTTGCGCGGTTTGCCCTCCAACGAAATGTCCGGATGCACGTGATCGTGCGCACGGTTCTCATGTGCCAAAAGGCCAAGCATCCTCGTGCGGTTCTTCAAGATAGTGTCGTGCTTGAGCATCAGGTACGTCTCGAGCGCCTTGCGTTCGGCGTCGTCGTTTACGACGTCAATGATGCGCACGCGGTGGTTGGCCCGCCCGTATACCGCAACCGACGCCGCCACACGCGAGGCACCGCCCACGAGACCCTCGTGCTCCCCGTCCCGCTCCACCTCCCCACGGAACGTCTCCCCAATGTACGCAATCTTCCATTCGTTGTCTTTGTCGTCGAGCACCTCGATACAGTAGCAAACTCGTTTGGGGGAATCGGACATCTTTAGTCGTTCTGGGATTCTTCCGTGTACGCAAGTTCTTGCTGTGTTGGTCTTTCTTGCTGGTAGTATCGGAGACTGGCGGTGGGCTACTGTCAGACCCCATGATTTTTAAGTTTGATTGTCATCGGTCTCGAAAAATCCTGGGGGTTGACAGTAGACCACCGCCAGACCCCACCAATGTCGTTGTCCATTACGTATGGACACCAACACAGACCAACACAGCAAGAACCTCCGTATACAGAAGAACTTCAGAACAAGAGATGCTTGGACGGCTTGTAGAGGAACTCGCACAGGAGAGCAGGGACAAGCTCGAGCGGCGGGCCTACCATCTGCTTGCAGAAGAGAACGTGTTTGGCGACACAGTGCAGCGAATTTGGGTCTCTAAAGTTTCTCAGAACACGTTGTACTCGACGGAAACCTTCGAGGACGTTTACCGCAGAAAGGAATTCGACGCGAGAAAGCTGGGTTTTATTTCCCTTGGCAAGTTTTCTAAAGCCGTTTACGGCGACAAGCTGCAGCCATTGCTCTGTTTCAGCGTGAAGGGGCTCAACACAGCCGACCAGAATTTGCTCCGCGAAATCATTGCCGGTTGGTTCGGCGACGTCCGTGACAATCTGAAAGAGATGTACGCGGTTGTCGGATCGCACATGCGCAAGGTGGACGGCGAAGACAAGCTGTTTTTGTCAACTGAGATCATGGACGAGCGCATTGGCTCGAAGTTCAGTCCGAACAGAGAAAAGCCGCAGAACGTCATCTCGATCGGCGCGATGATTAAATCGTTCGGGAGCATCAAGCTACAAAAGCAAATTGGCGTTTGGAAGAAGCGCCGCGACGAAGCAATGGGCGTTGGCAGCAAGAAGCGGGACGCGCCGTGCAACCCCGGCCCGCTTCCGATTGCGAAAAAGCAGGCGGTCGCGTCGGGTTCGTCCGACTCAAAGCCGTTGCCACCGCCCCTCGTCAAGCCACCGCCACCGACCGTCGTCGAGACGCCGCCCATAGTCAAGCCACCGCCGCCACAGCCGCCCGTTGTTGAGGTTACGCCGCCTGTCGTCGTCGGAAAACCCGTCGATGTCGCGGGTGCGTCGGTCTCCATCAACATGCCCCCCATGGCTGTTCACGTTTCTGTCTCAGTGCAGCAGCCGCAGCAGCCACCTGATGGCAAGAAGAAAGTGATCGTGAAGCAGCATGTGCAGAATCTCGATTCGTCGGACGACGACGACGACATGCCCGCCGCGCGTGCGCCCGTCGCGAGTGCGCCAACCGCTACCGCCCCGGCAATCAACGCTGCCGCAATCGCGGCGATGTACACCGCGACAAAGAAAAACAACCGCGACTTCCCGATCCTTTGCCCACCCAAGTTCAAGCTCGAGTATCAGACCGACCACACACTCGGGCTGCTGTTCTACACTCAGCAGCGCAAGGCAGGCAGCTCGGCGGGTGGTCTTGACTCGTACATTGACATACTTTCGAGCGGCGCCATACATGGCTTGCTTCTGGCCAAGGGTATCAAGAGCCACAAGCGTCTTCGGAGCGGCAAGGACATCGAAAAGCTTGCTGCTCTGCTGGCTTAAAAAGTTGGTCATGTGATTGTCGGCACCTGTGCATACTCTTTGTCATGCACTTGTCCAACAAAACATGGTTGGTTCCCGCTTCTGGCAAACCCGAACAGTCTTTGTCATGCACCTGTCCATGTCATATACATGTGTGTGTTGGATAGACATTGTCATGTGGTTGTCAAGTGGTTGTCCATGTACCGTCCAGCCGGGACGCCACGACACAAGAGTTTTCCCGATTTGGGTTGATTAAATTCAAGTTTGAAACCCTAATTTGGGACATTGTTACTAATCGGGCGACCAAACTTAGCTTTTAATCAACCCAAATCGGGAAAACTCTTGTGTCGTCGCGTCCCGGCTGGACGGTCCACGTACAACCACCTGACAACCACCTGACAAAACCAAAATGTCTATCAAACATGCACAGTCGTGCTTTGTTCTGCGGCTGCGTGGGCAGACCCTTGCGTCCCCTACTCCCGGAATGGGTAGCCGTTCGTCTTGCGGTGGTGGCAGTTGGCGCACAAAAGATCGCACTTGTCCATCTCGGCGTCGAGGATGGGTTCGATCTTGTCGAGCGCGGCGGCCTTGACGTGGTTGTTCACGAGGCCCGCAACGCCGCCCTTCATCTTGGTGAGCTCGTCGCGGTGGTCGAAGTGGAAGGCGAACACATTTTCTTTGGTGACGATGCGTTTCCACTGGAGGCAGCACCCACGGCGCAGCTTTTCCTTGTCGACGTGCTGCTGCTTCGGGTACACCTTCGTGGCATGGCGTTTGGCATGGTACTGCGTGATCTCCTCCTCCGTTCCGTTGTATTTGCCTGGCGGCATCAGGGCCGGGTCGCCGTTGCGGTTGGCCTGAGACCCAGTCTTCTCGAGCTGGTGGCAGAATGTGCACGGCCACTGCAGCTTGGCCACCTCGGCGCGCATCGCGGCGACGCCGCCGTTCCACGACCACCAGTAGTAGTCGCTCAGGTGTTCCACCTTTTTGTTTGCCGGGTCGATCAAACCCTCTGGGTCTTTGTGGTCGCCTGCGAGGACGTACTTGGCGAGCTCGCCGCGCTCGACGCATCCCGGGTGGCGGCACCCGTTCTGCGCGAGGCACATGGCCTCGCGCGTCGCGTCGTAAAACTCCTTGCACGCCCTCGCTTCGCCGGTGAGCGTGTTGTGAGTCGTGCTGCACGGTGGGCAGATGAGTGTACGCTCTTCGACGAGGTACTCGCGCGCCTCGCCCGCTGCCTCGAGATCGCGCGACTCGTACGCCTCGTTGTATTCCTCCACCTTTTCCAGGAAGGCGGCGCGGGGACGAATGTTCCTCAAGCACTCTTCCGGGGCAAACTTCTCGATGGACAAGTACTTGGCGGTGCAGTTCCCACAGTCGCCAAACATCCCACCCGAACGCGTCGAGAGAATACGGCGGTACGTGCCTTTAAGTGCGGAGCTGAACCTGCTAACCTGGCGTTCGCCTTCCGGGAAGAGGTGGGGCGGGAGCACCGGCCCCGCCTCGGGCGCCGGCGCGGGGCCCGGCCGTGGCGCAAAGTAGTTGTTGATGTTGTACGTGACATTGTTTACAACCGTGGCCGGGCGCGTAGACGCACTCCCACTACTTCCAGCCTTCCGCTTTTTCATTCCGCGTTTTGTCTGCGGACGTAAAGGCCAACTGTGCTGTTTGCTATTCTTTCTGTGTGTGGGAGGGTAGAGGCTGGTGGTGGGCCACTGTCAGCCCCCAGGATTCTTCAGGTTGTTCGGCCTGCCAAACTCATGCACATATGCATACCAAATAGACATTGTCAGGTGGTTGTCAAGTGGTTGTACCACCACCGTCCAGCCGGGACGCGACGACACAAGAGTTTTCCCGATTTGGGTCGTGATGAAATTTAAGTTTGAAACCCTGATTTGGGACATTGTTACTAATCGGGCGACCAAACTTAGCTTTTTAATCAACCCAAATCGGGAAAACTCTTGTGTCGTCGCGTCCCGGCTGGACGGTCCACGTACAACCACCTGACAACCACCTGACAAAACCAAAATGTCTATCCTATGTACACGTGCACATGCACGATCAAATCCTGTCAAGATGATCAGAAACGAGCTTTTCCTGCCGTGTCCGTGCCAACGCAAACAGTTGAAGCCATTCCGGTGTATACAAAAAGAAGGCCAACAAGAAGACGACCAGTTCCGAGATGGGGGTCAATTCAAGGAGGTATTGGTCCGCAAGCGACCACAAGGACCACCAAAACAAGAGCAGCGCCACATGATCTCGAAGTTGAAAGCGGGTCACAAGGGTTTCCATCGTCGTTCGATGGGGTTACCGGAAGCGATCCGCATTGTCGTTGTTGCATAGCGCCCTGTGTAGATATTGATCATTCCTTTCACAAAAGGCAGGAAGCCAGTGATGCTTCCCAATCTGTCTAGTCTCGCACTTGGTACACCCCTCAACACAAATGAACGAGACGACCTTGTCAAGCGGTTGACCGAAGCAGCGCAAGAAGCAATACCGAGTCGCAGTCGCGCACCTCCGCGACCCCCGATGCCGCCTCCGCGTAGGCAGTTGTCTCCTCAACGTCCGGACGATTACGATGAATCGTTCGTTTCCGACTCCGACGGATACGACACTGACGACTACCGCGAATATTTTATGGGTGATTTCGAGTCGCCGGTCGTTCCAATCGACATCGAAGTCGATGCCCGAGTTCTCGAAAACACCGTTGGGAACGTGACGAAGCTTCTTGAAGGTGGTGTTACGAGAAAGGAAACTATGGAGCTACTGGTGGAAATCCGGTCCAGTGCCGCCGAGCTGTGGGAAGCGCTTGTGGAATGTTATAGGGAGAACGCAAGGATGGTGGAGACGGAGAGGCAACGTGCGGCCTCCGAAGGCGATGCTGCCGCCGACACTGTCCCAGATCCTGCTCCAAAAAAGACTTCTCCGAAAAATGGCATTCCTGTATCGATGCAAAAGATCATGGTTTTGCTGGCCACTCTGATGGCTCTGCTTTCGTTCAAAGGACCGGAGTTGATCACGTCGGTTGATGAAGAACCCATGGGCGACGACGGGGACGTGTACACGCTACGGACGCAACCTTACGCCCTTCCGGAGACGCCGGCCCTCCCGGCTCTCCCGCCTCCAGGAAAAGTACTAAGACCATTGCGGCGCCGACGTGGACCAGGCAGTTATGGTCCAAAGCCCAGCTTCCCGCTTCGGCCGGTTCCTCAGCGGTGGCGGACCACCCCGGGGGCTTCTCCGCCTGTTCCTCCGTCGTCACCACCTCCATTGCCGGCAAAACCCAGCGACTCGCTTCAGCCGACCCCCGCTGCGTCTCCTGGGGTTTCTCCGTCGTCGCCACCTCCATTGCCGGCTACCCCAGAACCATCCTCTATACCTCTGGCACCAGTGGAAGCCGATTGGTGGTCCGAGTACTTACAAAGATCTTTGATGACTCTTGGAGTTGGAGTTGTCGTAATGGCGGTTGGAAAACCATGAAGACCAAACCGCAACGCGTTTTCGCCCTGTTTGTTGTTGATTCTTGAAACGTGGACATTGTCATGTGGTTGTCAGGTGGTTGTCCCTATACCGTCCAGCCGGGACGCCACGACACAAGAGTTTTCCCGATTTGGGTTGATTAAATTCCTAAGTTTGGTCGCCCGATTAGTAGCATCACCCAAATTAGGAAACATACCGATCATCCAAATTAGGGTTGCAAACTTAGATTTCATCACGACCCAAATCGGGAAAACTCTTGTGTCGTGGCGTCCCGGCTGGACGGTACGTGTACAACCACCTGACAACCACTTGACACCCGATGTGCACATGTACAACTACTCACGCAAAAGCTCCGTCAGATCATGCCGCGCAAGCGCCTGAATCACAACCCCTCGCTCGCGAAGCGATGTCGCGTTCTTCAATCGATCGCCAAGGATTGCGTCCGTGTTCATGGCTACAAGCGCCTCCATAGACGCCTTGCTCTGGCTAAAGTAGTTCACGAGCTCAAAGTAGTCAAGTCGTTCTTCGCAAAGGATCTCTGAGACGGCAAAGCAGTCTACAATCGACACGGGCGCCGCCGCATTGGACGCCGCGGCGGCCGCTTTGGGGTTCGCAAGCGCGGTCGGTTTTGCAGCCACGATCGCCGTCGACGAAGCCACCACCATGACCATGTCGGCAGTGCGCCGCTTTGCTTCCGTTGACTGCATGGGAGGGGGCGCCGGTCTGCACGTCGAAGAACTACCACCACCACCGCGGCCACGATTTGTCGATTTGAACATCCTGTTCAGTCGAGCCGTGTCACCGCTGTTTGAAGCGCGTCGCTTCTTAGCCGTCTCTTTGGCTTTTGGGGTCGATGAGGGTCCATCGTCGCGCATCTGCAATTCGAGCGACGGGTTGATGATTGTGAGAACAAAGAGTGCGTAGTCCACAAACATCTTCTCGTTGAAAGGATTCACGACGAACGACGCGTCGGGAAAGTGCACATCCTGCTCCTTCTTGAGACACTCGCCGAGACGCGACGAAGAGACGACCCGAATCCTGTCACTGAACCCATCCTCGAGGATGAGCTGGTACCGGTCCTGCGAGTACACACTGTGGTTCTCGCAGGGCATGCCATTGATGGCGCCATCGAGCAGGCCGGAAACCCACTCATTTTCTCTCGTGTCGAGAAGGTCGAACGAAGTGCACGTTTTGGGCGTCTCTGCGTCTCGGGAGATGAGCGGATCGAGTCGGTGGTTGCGCGCCGTTCGTTGGCGCAACTGCCTGCAGCTCTCACCGACCGCGCAGCACTGGATCACGACCTGGCACGGCCGCATGTCCTTGCCGATCGAGAAGACGGACGTTGTCACGAGAACGTTTGAGAAGTCAAGACCATAGCTGCAGAACTCTGCCGCGATGCGCTCGCGCTCTGCGGAACCCTTCTTGTACGAGCCGTCCACGGCGTGGCATCCTTTGAATATTGAAGTCAAGAGCGCGGCGTGGGCCTTGCGCTTCGTGAAGAGGATGATCTTCTGATTGAAACGCGTGTAGAATTGCACAAGTTCGAACACGGCTCGTAGTTTCGACGGTGTAAGCAGCCGCAGTCGTTGGTTAATCGTCCCCGCCATTCGATCTAACAGCACGTCAACATTGTCGTCAACCTCTGGCTTGCGTTCGCAAACGACCACGGTGTACAACGACCTGGCGAGCATGCCTTTGTCCTCGACGATACGCGACGGCACGGTGAGCAGGTTCGGACCGCAGTTCCTCTCAAGGAACTCATCACCCTCCTTGTCGGATCGAAACCACGTCCCACTCACGTAGACGGCGAGAAAGTAGTCGAGCACAAATCGGCGTGCTTCCAACGTCGGAGGCACACAATCATTCGTGACATTACGGCTGACCCCGTCAGTGATCGCCGTCCGCCATTGCTTCGTGGCCGTCGTGTCTGTCTCGTCCACCAGAAGGACATCCCACGTCGTCTGGTAGATCATTTTCTGCATGTCCATGCGCACCTTGGAGGCCGCGTCGTGAGCCTTGATCATGTACGCGTCCACGATGACCAACCCTCCTCGATCGAGAAGCTGCTTGTACTTAGAAAACGGCGTCCAGCTCGAGTTGGGTTTGCAGCTCATGATGTGATCTGCGTACTTGACGTCGAAATCAGTGTCGACATACCTGTCCTCATTTCCAGCGTCGTCCTTGGCGGTGTCCATCGGGCGGACGAGGAGAACGTCCGCAAAGGCGGCAATTCGCGTGTTCTTGAGCACGTCGATGAGCGCTTGGTTTGCATTCTCTTTGCTGTTCGTGACGAGCAACACACGGTGGCCACATCGTATGGCAACGTGCTCCAAAATCCAGGTCTTGCCTCCCGCCGGCGTGATGCGCATGTTGGCATTGATACGCTTTGCACGCCGCTGGTAAGGAAGCGCAAATGCCAATTTCGTGACGGGCGAAACGTCCCTCGCCGCGGACGAAACCACCTTTGGCTTTGACCTCCGTGCCGGAGCAGCCTTGGTCTCATCGTCGTCGTCGGTGCTCTCGTCGTCCTCAACCGCGCGAACCACGACGGCCTTCGTCTTCTCAGCTTTCTTGGTTGCCTCAAACGCCACCGGGTCTTTTTGGTAACGAAGAACCGCCCGGACGGCTGCCAGTTGGTGCGGATACAGTTTCGAATGGTGACACGGAGAGCTTTCCGAAATGAGATCGAAACCGAGCTGCTGAGCCCTGTCAAACATCGATAATGGCGCGAATTCGTCGTTTCCAAGAGGACTTCCATCGATCACGTAATCGGAAAACCCGATCACACTGTTGTCGTTGTCCATTCTTTCCGTGTTTGCAACTGCGTGCCCTGTCGCGTCTATACACTACGTGTACAACCACAGGTCCAGACTGGTGGTGGGCAGCAGTCAACCCCCAGGATTTTTCGCTCCAACTGAAAAACAACAAATTGTCGTTTCAAAGTCGTTCTAACCACCTCCCAACCATACTATCACAATAGACCAAGAACGCACACACAGGCGCATCCACCCGCAGACAAAACAAAGAACAACATCCGAAGAATGTCAGAACTACTCGCCAAACTTGCCGCCGCGCACAAAGCGAAAACCGCCGCCGCGGGCGGAACCGCCGCAGTCGTGCCACTCTTCGCTACCTCAGGCGTTGCCGAGTCGCGTGAGGCCCCTCGGAAGCGCGAAGTGCCAAGCACGGACGTGCTCGACTCTCACAGGCCATCGTTCTCCGCAGTCGTTCTCGGTTGCAACAAACACCCCAACGCCAAATGCGCTGGTATGAGCGAACTCGTCGTCGCAATCACCGCCATCGAATCCAACGGCTCGCCCGTGATCGCCACCTCGCCAGAGACGGGAAACACATTCCTCCTCGCGACCGCCAAAGATCCACCACCAGGCGGACAGAAGATCAAACTCCCGCGATACCTCGCACCAGAATGCGCCGCCGTTCGCATCGACGGAGTAGTCAAAATGTCCATCTCCAACGGCCGCAACGGCGCTCGCGGTGGCGACTTCAAGCCGGAAGAGATCCCAGTCGGAACTCATGTCAAACTCACAGGCATCAACCTGAACTACAAATTGGCCAAGATGTCCGTCGACAACCCGACTCCCATGGGCGCGGTCTACATGGAAGTGGAAACGATTGAGGTGCTTTCCAAGCCGTCATTCCCAACCGAAGGCAACACCACCGCCATCAACGCAGTCCTTTGCGAGTCGCCCGGTGCTCTCGTCCAAGCGGCCATCGATGCAGATTCGGAGATGGGTTCGGCCAACGTCAATCTCCAGTCGACCGCCATGAAGGACCGCGAGTTTCTCGCCGGTTTCCTCGAAGAACTCGTCGAGAAGCACAATGGGGCCAAGGTCGGCGTCGGAGAGGTCTACGAGCGCTTCCTGATATCTCCAAATGACACCAAAATCTCGATTGAAGAAACCATCACGTTCCTCAAAGACATGGATACGGTTGTCATCGATCCGGTCGAGCTCTTCCCACTCGATTCGACCAACACGAGATGTCCCGTGTTTGTGCAGCACGCGCCGGGGATTGTCACCAAAAATCTGATGAACTACTCTGGATCCGGCTTTGGACCGATCTGCTCTCTTCGCACCACCGATTTCAATCCCACATGCGAGGGAGTGGATGGATTTGCAGTGGCTGAGATGACGCTGACGGCCCGCGACGAACGCCTCGACGGCATCATCCCCGTTCTGACAAAACCTATCAAATTCGATTTTACGGCTGGCGTAATGGCCCGTGACGCCGTAGGCAAGCCCTTCGAGCCTTCCATTGCCAAAGTCGACGATCGCGCGCTCTCCACTCACATGCCACTTCTAACGACGAAACGACTCAAAGACGACTTTGGTGTCTTCGACGTCGGTCGCCTCCACGATGTTGCTCTGGAAGTGATTCCTCAGGCAAACGTTCTATTCTTCCCGAAGCTTGAGACGCGCACCGCATCGACGTTCTCAATCCCGATTCAGGCTCCTGAGGGCGAGTGGGGAAAAGAGCGCCACATCATCGATGTGGTCGCCGCCGTAAAGGATGTCGGAGTTAAAATCAGCAAGGATTTCGTGAAAGATGTTCTCGTCGACGAGGATGACGCTCTGATCAAGCCGGCGCTCGACCTCTTTCCATCTAACCATGACGATGGAAGTTCAAAAATGCAGAAGAAATCCCCCACGCTCGACACGGCGGGATACTGCGCCCTTAACAGTGGAAAAATCGAGCGCAACTTCACGACGCTTCTTAAGCGCCTTCCGGAGGGCTCTTCCGGTGTAGAATTCTACACCGTTTTCCCGGGCGTCTCGGAGCTGCACGAAGAGACTACAAAGCTCAATTCCGACGAGGCTGCGGGCGACGCAATGCTCAAATCGATGCATCCGACCAAGAAGCTGCTCGACGCATTCGTTCTCAACAAAACTGTCGTCTACGCAATTGCCAAGTCTAAGAAGCGCAAGATCGACGAGGCTTCGTCTTCTGACGAGACGGCCGCGGTGGCGTAGACGAGGGCGCTATGTGGAAGCGTGGTTGTCGGGGTGGAAGATGTGGGAATGGACGTTCCCGTCCTGGAAGAGGCGTGTGAACGATTGAGGGGTGAGATTGAAAACGGAACCGGAAGCATGCGGGAAGAGCGGGACGAGCTGGATCGAGTTGAACAATGGTTGACGGAGGTTGAATGTGAACGTGCGAGGTCCGGGTGTGTTTGACGTAATAAGAAAAATTTCGTGTTTCCTAGATGTGTACACAAATGAGGGATTTCCGAATCCGAGCTGGGTTTGAAGAAATCGTAATCGAAAGAAACGTGCCTATTCATACAGAATTGATGTTTAATACCGATTGTAAAATCCTCCTCTACCTGTCAACCAAGTTTCCGGCATCCCCGATGCAGCCAAGTATGACACTTTCATTTGAGCTTTTAGATCCAATATGTGCAGAAATGATACCACAAGACCTAAGGGTAGCACTTGTACATTTCATTCAAACCGGCGAGCGCGAGGCCCTCCGGAACCGCAGCAAAACTCTATGTACGCTCAGTCCATTTACGCCCGCACAAACCGCAGCCACGAGCAGAGAAGTGGAAGTAAAATCCGATGTCGACGTTCGAAGGAGTGAAAACGTCGTCGGTCCGATAAAAAATCGACCCAGAGACCACCCGATCGACCCAACCTGCAAAACCCACAGCAAATACGAAATTGCCAAAGTCAAGGAGTACGTGGACGCGAACGACGGCGACGATGCCGTCGTCGACGCCATCAACGCACACGCGGTCGCAGAGAAGAGCAGTCGATTCAACACGTATACGCAAATGAATGTAGCTGCGAACAGCCTGGCAATTGAATCGAACGAAACTGCAGACGCTGCGATCGGTGATGTCGACACACTTATTAACGCGGCGACGCCTGCATCCGACAGAGCCATCGAACCGCCCAGTTTTGTCAACGGAGCCTCGGAATGGACGCCTCTGAACTCAAGCACTAAATGTCGAAAGAGAAAGTGGACAATGGATGCCACAATTCCAACTACTTCGGATACGAAGCAGTCGATTGCTCCGTCTGCGATGAGGTTTGCTGCCTTCGTTCCGACGACGATTGATCTGCACGCGACGGCGATGAGGCCTACAGCCGCGTCGCCCACGACCCCCATGGCATTATTGTAGTGCTTTTCTGTCGAATTCAATACGTTCTTGGAATGAAGGAGAACGAAAACGGCAGACGACGACTTCCTCTCCGAGCGGGCGTAAACTACGAACGCGATCAACAGCAAGATGACAAAGCGTAGCGACCCCGTCCCGACGTCCGCGTTGTCGAGGTTTTTTTTAAGCGACTCGTTCTCTTTGTATTCAAGGATAACAGCATAGTTTGATGTCACAATCCAGAGATTCGACGTCGAAACGACCCTGAAGGGTAAACTGGGCCGTTGGCGGCAGGTCGCGTACGGATCGAGTTCGCAGTCGAGTTTGTACAGTTCGGTCGTTGTCGTTGTGTTGCCAACGCAATTTAGCCCCCTTTGGACTATTTTTCTGCGTGCCGACAGGGTAGCAAATGACGACTCGTAGAGGAACTGACTTGCCAACGCCAGCCACGTTCGCTCGTGACTCGCCGCGGTCGGAAAAAGATCACCCGCGCCACATTCCGTCGTATTATAAACGAGTTTCCCGGTCGTCTTGGACACCCATGCCGTCACGGTTTGGCTGTCAGGGAACGGCGATGAATAGTCGCCCGAGTCCGGCCGGAAACAGAGGTGGGTCGAAGTCAACAGGTATTCGGTGTCAGGTGAAAGACTGAATGTTCCGTCCAAACCAAGTGAGGAAGTGAGCGAGGATGCCTCCGCGAACGCAAACGAGTCTAACGCAACTTTTCTGCCTTGTCCGTCGATTTCAACGACGGCTGTATCGTTGCACAATCGTTGAATCGGATCACACGAGAGGGAGGAGCTCGCCAGCAGCTCGTCGTTTTCGACCGAAATCGCCGTCAGTGTATTTATCGAATCGAGCCTCAGAAGCAGCTTGAAGACTCGTGGTGGCGAACCGATTGCAATGTTCACCGTTGAGTAGTCCTCGTGTCGCGAAGAGCGGACGCACGCCCAGCTGTCTCCGGTTTTGGTGTGGGATGGGTTTGTCAGCCCACCCACGACCACCGTCATGGAAAGCGAGAGGAACGTGACGACGAAGCCCGCGGCCGCCACCACACCGTGCAGGCCGACGGGTCGTTCGCGCCTCTTTCGATGTGAGCCGGTTGTCACAGTCACGGGGACGTAACGCTTCATTGACCACTTTTATTTATTAAGCTTGCAACCGAACAAATGGCATAATCTTTTCTGTTGCGCAAAAAGAGAAAGAAGGCAATGGCTGACTTTGTCCCTTTGAATGGCGGTGCCGCCACCTCACGTGTGTTTGTTCCTGCACACATCCGGAGCACGGTTCTGAGAGCATCCGCCGGATCGTTGTTGTTTGCCGCCATCGTGTCGTTCGTTGCGGCGTTGAATGCCGACGCGAACGAAGATCGGTTTGAGTGTGGGCTCGCAACGGCGATCAACCTGGTTGCGTTCTACCATTACAGCAAGATGCTCGCCATTCGCGAGCTCTCCCCGCCTGGACCGGCGACGGAGATGGCGATCGAGGCGGTTCGTCTCTCCGATTGGTTCGTCACGCTTCCGCCCCTCGTGATCGAGATCCACATGCTGCTCGGTGGTTATACAAAATGGTTCACTCCTCCCACGGCAGCGCTGTTGCTGTCGGTGGTCATTGCGCTTGGGGCGTTTGTTAGACTCGGCACCGACGAGCTTTCTCCTCCGACGAAAATGTCTACCAACAGCGACGCAATCGTTCGATTTATCGGATTTGTCATGTTCTTCGCTGCGTTTGCCCTTTTGTCGGTCGTTCTTTGTAATGCGTTCGTCGATCTCCCTTCGGATCCGATGGGCGGGTGGACGTGGACGTTTGCGTTTCCGTGGCTTGGATACGGTGTGGTCGCCGCGATCGGTATCATTTCGCGCAACGTTTGGACAGACTACTCCGACGGCCTTTCGCTTTTTAAGGAATTTGCTTACAGCACGCTTGATCTTTGGAGCAAGGCCGCGTTTGGCCTTTTCATAGCTTCGCGTGCGCTCGGGCAACAAGAAAAGCTGTTCACCTTTGCGACGTGATGTGCGGGGGTTTTGTCGTGTGGTTGTCGGGTGGTTGTCCCTATACCGTCCAACCGGGACGCCACGACACAAGAGTTTTCCCGATTTGGGTTGATTAAATTCCTAAGTTTGCAAACCTAATTTGGATGATGGTGACTAATCGGGCGACCAAACTTAGGAATTTAATCAACCCAAATCGGGAAAACTCTTGTGTCGTGGCGTCCCGGCTGGACGGTATAGGGACAACCACCTGA
>Ga0302134_10000181_pt1 | contig 24096 bp, 22 predicted proteins | sample CB9_SCM_MG_FD_203123 | JGI IMG/M metagenome (GOLD analysis project Ga0302134, IMG submission 203123) | Marine microbial communities from Western Arctic Ocean, Canada - CB9_SCM | ecosystem: Environmental > Aquatic > Marine > Oceanic | place: Canada: Western Arctic Ocean | collected 2017-09-19
GGTGCGGGCGGCTCTTCGACGACCTCGCGGATTAGGCCTTCACGTTTTGCCTTGCGGCGCGCACGATCAGCTTGTGGCTCGACGATGCTCGACGAGTGGCTTTTCACACCGATACCTAGCGAATCGCAAAGGTCGATGGTCTCCTGGTTTGTCATTCCGAGCTCTCTAGCGAGCTCGTAGACCCGGATATTCTTCGGCACTATTGGGTGGTGACCCTTTCCTAAACACTTCTATCGCACCCGAAACGCCATTCGAGTACCGGTTCACGATACGTCGAAAGGCGCTTAACTGCGCCCTTTCGAGCGCAAGATGCGGCTGGCAGTACTAACTAGTTGCTGTCTTCTTCGGCGGCATCGGCCGCTGTATCGTCTTGGGGTTGTTCTTCAGGTGTTGCGTCGGCTTCGACTTGTTCACTTACGGAGCCTAAAACCTCATCAGCGGGGGCCGCTGCGGCCACCGATTCTTCGGCATCAACAGTGTCTTCATCGACGACTACGCCGTCGGAGAGATTTTCTTCCACTGTCTCGGACCAGGACTCGGCCGACACAACGGATTCGCTGCCATCAGCAGGCTTCCAAACCTGCTCACCGGTTTCCGGGTCCTCGACCCATTCGCCTTCGGCCCATTCGACCTCGGCATACGCGGCGTCTTCTGCCATCTGCGTCTCACTCTTAATGTCTATACGCCATCCGGTGAGACGGGCGCTAAGACGAGCGTTCTGACCTTCTTTGCCGATCGCCAGCGAAAGTTCGCGGTCGGGGACGACGACCGTCGCCGTGCCAGTCTCAGCATCAAGCAGCACTTCTTTGACCTTGGCAGGAGAAAGTGCCTTCATGACGAAGTCGGCTGGATCCTCGGAGTAAGGAACAATATCTACCTTCTCCGACTTGAGTTCGTTGACAACCATACGCACACGAGCACCACGGGCACCCACACAGGCACCTACAGGGTCGACGTTGGAATCGTTGGACCACACGGCGATTTTGGTGCGATGCCCGGGCTCGCGGGCGCAAGCCATGATCTCTACAACGCCGTCGGCAATCTCGGGAACCTCGAGTTCGAAGAGTCGGCGAATCAACCCAGGGTGCGTTCGGCTGACAACAATTTGGGGTCCTTTGGCGGTGTTCCGCACCTCGACGATGTACGCCTTGAGGCGGGTGTTTGCCTCGGGGCGTTCATAAGGAACCTGTTCTGCCTGGGGAAGCAATGCTTCGACGCGTCCGAGGTCGAGCAAGGTATAGCGGCTGTCGTTTTGTTGGATGATGCCGGTGACTATGTCTCCTTCACGGCCTGCGTACTCTTCGTACTTCATCTCGCGTTCGGCTTCGCGAATACGTTGCCCCATGACCTGCTTGGCGGTCTGGGCGGCAATGCGGCCGAAGTTGTCGGGCGTAACATCGAGATCGGGTCCGACAGGTTCGCCGTATTCGTCGAGTTCTTGGGCAAAGACTCGGATGTCCATTGTGTCAGGATCAATGGTGACCCAGGAGTATTCGTGGGCGTTCGGGGTGCGCTTGTATGCGGACTCGAGGGCGTCAGCCAATGCCGCAAACAACGTGTCGACCGAGATGCCTCGGTCGGCAGCCAGCGCCTGTAGCGCTTCCATCATTTCGACGTTCATTGTGAGCTCCTTGCAGCCTGTTGCTGACCAGACTTATTCTGGTTCTGCTTCTTGGCCTGTTTTTGGGGTTTCTTGTGCAATTGCTTCTTCGGCGTTGGCCCCCATACAAAGATGGTTCGGGCCGAATGGATTTCAGGATAGGTAAAGGTTATGGAGTCGTGATCGACGCCGACGAGGCGATTGCCGTCGACCGAGTCGGGGGTGACCGAAATGCCATCATCGTCGCTGTGGGTGAGTTGTCCGGTTACCCGCCGCGGGTCAGTGCCCGGCACCAACTTGACATTGATTGGACCACCAGTGGCACCAGCAAAGTGGACAGGGGTACGCAGTTTGCGTTCGAGGCCTGGGCTGGTCACTTCGAGTGTGTACTTTCCCGGAATGGGATCTTCCTCATCCAAAACACTTGAAATCATGCGGCTAATACGCTGAATTTGACGAATCGGGATGCCTTCGGACTTTCGGTCGGCCGCCCGATCATCGTGATCAGCAGCCTGAACACTTACCCGGAGGGTGCCGCCAGATTGTTCGATGTCGTACAACGACAAGCCCATGTCCTCGACCAGCGGGGCAACCAGTTGCGTGACGGAATCGAAAACGTTCATGGCACCTCCTCGGTACTCGGTCATGATGTGAAAGAGCGAGCCTGACGGCAGCAACGAATTGCTAACAAACAAAGGCGTGGGCCAAAGCCCACGCCGACAAAACAAAGTCAGAAACGCACAATGACTATAGCCATACTTGCTCGTACTTACTGCTCTTCGCCGCCGAGGCGCTCATCGCTACACGACTGAGGACACAGCCGTACTTACTGCTCTTCGCCGCCGAGGCGCTCATCGCAGGACGGCCCTGAACTTATTTGGTGACCTTGCGGATGAGTTCGACATGCGTGGCTGCATCGTTGGCATCATCGCCGCGTTCGTCGAGGTTACGATCTCGATCTTCTTCGGCCGCCCGCTTGGCCGCATCTTTGGTCTTGGCGGCCCGCTCCAATGCGGCGTCGGCCCCGAACTCTTGCATGTATTCGGCCCATTCGACCAAAGCGTCGACCATTTCTTCCTCAGGAATTACCGCGACATTCTGGCCACGTACAAACAGATGCCCTCGTTTGTTGCCGGCGGCGATGCCGAGATCAGCGTCGCGGGCTTCGCCCGGTCCGTTTACCACGCACCCCATAACAGCTATTTGCAGCGGAATCTCTCGGTCAGCAAATGCCGCAAGGGCATCCTCAGCCACTTTGTAAACATCGATTTCGGCTCTGCCGCAGCTTGGACACGAAATGAGGTCGATGTTCTTCCGTTCGCGCAGGCCCAAAATTTCAAGCAATTGTCTGCCGGCCCGAGCTTCCTCGACCGGATCGGCGCTCAACGAGTAGCGAATCGTGTCGCCAATCCCCTCGGCGAGCAACGTTGCCATACCTGCGGTCGCCTTCATCGTGCCAACAGGAGGCGGCCCAGCCTCAGTAACTCCGAGGTGTAAGGGAAAGTCGGTGACTTCACTTAACCGACGGTAAGCATCGATCATGAGCGGGACGCTAGAAGCCTTCACCGAGATCTTGACCAGATCGAAGCCAACATCGGCGAAATAGGCCAACTCTTGTTGCGCTGATTCCACCATGGCCTCGGCAGTGACCTTGCCGCCGTACTTCTCGTACAAATCAGGATGAAGTGACCCTCCGTTGACGCCAATACGGATGGGGATTTGACGCTCGCCGCATGCTTCGGCGACCGCTTTGATGTGTTCGGGTTTGCGAATGTTTCCCGGATTTAGCCGCAAACAAGCGACCCCAGCTTCAAGCGCCGCCAGCGCCATTTTGTACTGATGATGGATGTCGGCGACGATCGGAACGGGCGACCGCGGCACAATCTGGGCCAATCCTTCGGCCGCAGCCGTGCTATTGCAAGTGCATCGCACGATGTCCGCCCCCGCGGCAGCGAGCGAATAGATCTGGGCCAACGTGGCGTCGACGTCCTCGGTCTTGGTGGTCGTCATCGACTGCACCGTGATTGGGGCACCACCACCTACAGCAACATTGCCGACCATTACCTGACGCGTATTGCGGCGCGGGAAAGTCGCGGTGACGTCCATAACTAAACGATCGGATCGGTGATATCGAGGTACAACGCGCCCACGCCAACCAGCACTAGGACGAGCATCACTCCGTAAATCACAGGGATCGCCTTAGTGACGTCAGAGTGGTACGCAATCCCATTTCTGGAACGCAAACGTTCATAAATTGCGATAACAACATGGCCGCCATCGAGCGGAAGAAGCGGAACCATGTTGAACACGCCGATGAAGACGTTGAGCATCACGAGAAAAATCAACAATTCGGCAAACCCGTTTTCGGTAAACCGCGTACCGATTCTTGCCGCCCCGTAGATCGACAGAATCCGGTCACCCTCAGAATCATCCGCTGTTTGTTGACGCGCTGATTCGAGTTCGGTTTGCTCGTCTGCCGTCTCGAATAGAGACCCAAAAAAGCTGCCTAGGTTGCGGGGTGAGAAGAAGCTACCCATCTGGGAAACGGAACTCGTGGTCAGCGATCCAAACTCGGCGAAGGTCTTGCCGAGAGCGTCAACCGGACCCACCGCTGGTGTTTCGTACAGGGCATCGATGGCCGAGGGGTCAAACAACAACGGAGACACGCCCAAAAATCCACCGCCAGTGAGGGACTCTCCAAGCTCACCGGAAAGGGTCAACGACTCATCACCGCGTTCAATGGCGAGAACCGTTGTACTTCCGGCTTGCTGATCAGCGAGCACTCGCCGCACATCGTCAAAATTGATTACCGGAACCTCGTTGATACCCACGATGATGTCGTCGACTTGCACGCCAATCGTTTCGGCTGGGCTGTTCTCGCCGACGAACCCCACGTACCATTCGTCGGATCCAAGAACAATGGCAGATCGCTGATCGTCAAGGCTTTCGTCGACACCAAACCCCTCGAACCCTGGGCCAACGAAAAGCACAAAGAGCATCACCAGCGCCATGAGGAAATGCATGCCAGAACCAGCACTGACCATGGCGAGTTTGTTCGGAAAGCTGGCCTGTCGGTAGGTACGAGCTTCGTCTTCGGGCGCAGCCTCGTCAAGATTGTTCATCCCGACGACTTTCACGTAGGCACCAGCCCAAATGGCTTTCACCCCAAACTCGGTTTCACCTCGTTTAAACGACCAAATCTTGGGACCAAATCCTAAGAAGAACTCGGTCACCTTCATCCCTCCACGACGGGCCATTAAGTAGTGTCCAAGCTCGTGCATGAAGATCATAAGAATGATCGCCATTACGACAACCACCGCAGCCCATCCGCCCTTGTAGGCCAACAGCGCAAACAAGCCGACAATGAGCCCTATCCCCTTCAGACTGGTGTCCTGCTCAGTCGGGACGTCTTGGTCAAATGTGGTCATCACTTAGCCAACGATTTCACGAGAGTCATGGCATCGAGTCGGGCACGGGCATCAGCCTCGACTACGGCGTCGACACTGTGGGCCGGGGTGTGATCATAGGAAGAAAGCACTTCAGAAAGGATGCCAGGGATCTGATGCCAAGCGATGGCACCAACCAGGAACGACTCAACCGCGACCTCATTGGCGGCACTCACGCGGGCCGGAGCGGTCTGACCTAAACGTCCGGCGGCATAAGCAATCTGCAAGCACGGAAATGCCTCATTGTCGGGCGCCTCGAAATCGAGTCGCCGAAGTTCGTCCCAGTCAATTGCCCCATACGGCACGTCAAGGCGGTCCGGGTAGGACATCGCATAGCCCATACACAAGCGCATGTCGGGCATCGACAGTTGGGCAATAGTCGCACCATCGGTGAAAGTGACCATCGAATGGATAATCGACTGCGGATGAACAACGACTCTGATGTCGTCGTAGCCGACACCATAAAGTTCGTGAGCCTCAATAACCTCAAGACCCTTATTCATGAGCGTGCTCGAGTCGATCGTGACCTTCGGCCCCATTGACCACGTAGGGTGAGCTAAAGCTGACTCGATAGTGACTTCGCGAAGCTCGGCCGCCGTCCGACTACGAAACGGGCCGCCGCTGGCGGTAAGCACCAGTTCGTGAATACGGTCCGGTAATCCATCGTCGACAAAAAACTCATTACTGCGCAAACACTGATGCAATGCACAGTGCTCGCTGTCAACCGGTAACAGTTCGGCCCCTGGAGTAGCGCGCACGGTCTGTACCACTGGTCCGCCAGCGATTAACGACTCTTTGTTCGCCAGCCCCAAACGTTTTCCGGCCGCCAAGGTTGCCAAGGTCACGGGAAGACCGGCAAACCCCACCACACCATTAATCGTCACATCGGCAACGACAGCCGCCTCCGCCAGCGCGGTGGTGCCGCTCGCGACAGTCACCCCGGGAAGTGCGTCTCGCAACACCCCGACCGCCTGCTCATCGGCGGTGACCACCAACTGCGGAGAAAACTCCCGTGCTTGAGCTATGAGGGCATCAACCGACCGCCCCGCGGCCAGCGCTACAACAGTGAACTGGTCCGGTCGTGCCCGAACTATTTCGAGCGTTTGTGTACCAATCGAACCGGTGGAACCGAGGACGGCAACGGAGGTCAAGGTCATGTTCTAAGGCTAGTGGCCTGGTTCGTTTAGAAAATATCGAACAGGCGAACGAGGTAGTACGTGCTGGGAAGGACGAACAACAGCGCATCGAAACGATCGAGAATGCCACCATGACCAGGCAATATTGAACCCATGTCCTTGACCCCAAGGTCGCGTTTCATCAATGACTCGAACAGGTCGCCTAGCGGGGCCATGACCGCCGCCACAAGACCCAGGGCCAGTGCCTCAGGCATCACGCCACCGGGAACGTCGCCAAAGGGGGTAATACCACCAATGCCGACCACACCAACAGCCGCAGCAATGGCCAACAGGCCACCACCGACAAGGCCTTCCTTGGTCTTGTTCGGGCTGGCTTCACTCAATGGTGACCGGCCCACAGTAGTGCCGACAAAAAATGCACCGACGTCGTAGGCCACCGTGACAATTACGGCCGCCAACAACATGCCGATGCCATTTGGTTCCTTCAGCATCAAGGCGCCGTAACTGCCCAAGATGCCTATGTAAGAGATGCCCAGCATAGTGACGCCAAGGTTGGGCACAGGGCGCTCGGAACCTACGCCAAGGAGATACCAGAGCGAGCCAACCACAAGACTAAAGAAGATGACCATCGGCATTGCTTCGGCCCCGCGCCAGTAAGTAGCGATTGGGGCAACAGCGCACGCTGCTATACCCAACAACGTGGCGGGCGAATAACCAACTTGACGAAGATTGTGGAACCACTCCATCGCTGCGGCACCCAGAGCTACAGCCAACAACACCACAGTGGCAGGTTTACCCAACTTGAAACAGATCAGGGCTATGACAGCGAGACCAACTCCAGCAAGAACAGCCGTCGGGAGGTCGCGGCCACCACCTTTTTTGTCCGCTACCTGAGCAACGTCTTCTTCGTCAGTAGAGATGCGCGGCATAGCGCCAAAGTCGTCGGGGTTTTCGCTGTAGACATCGCCGTCGTCTTGGTAACTAGGGGTTTCGTAACTCCCGGCGTTATCCCAATCGGAGGAGCCTTCCGGCGGCAACAGCGATGGGTTGAACTCGCTATCTGATGCCCTCTCAGATCGACCTAAGTCCTCCGAAGCAAAATCAACGCGCGAATGCGTGTCGTCCCACGTCGGCTCGGAACCTGCGAGCGCTCCCGAGCTTGCTGACTCCGACCAATGCGGCAAGCTGCCGTCGTCGTCGAATCCACCGGCGGCGTCGCCGATAGATCGCAGTCCCTCTTGGTCATCTTTTGGTCGTTCATCCATGCGAAATTTCCCTTCTTGGTTCCCGAGGTTAGACCTCGAGAAGTTCCGTTTCCTTTTCGCCGAGAGCCGAATCGATTCCAGCCTCGCCTGCGTGCGTTAATTTGTCGAGTTCTTTCTCGGCCAATCGAACCTCATCCTCGGAGGCATCGCCATCTTTATGTAAAGCATCGAGGTCGTGTCGAGCACCGCGACGAAGTCCCCGGATACGAATACGACCCTCTTCGGCCATCGCCTTCACCATGCGAACGTAGTCCCGTCGGCGTTCTTCGGTGAGGATCGGGAAACCAAGCCGGATGATGGTGCCATCATTGCTTGGATTGAGCCCGAGGTCGGCCTCGCGAATTGTCTTTTCGATTGACTCGATAGAGGATTTATCGAACGGCGAAATAACGAGCATCCTGGCCTCAGGAACACTGAAACTTGCCAACTGCTGCATCGGAACTTCGCTGCCGTAGTAATTCACGATGAGTCGCTCGACCAGGTTCGAGCTAGCTCGACCGGTACGGATCGAGGCAAACTCGGTACGAGCGTGAGCTACCGCCTTGCTCATACCTTCTTCTGCTTCCAGAAGGATCATGTCGGTCAGTTCGCTCATCGGGGTCCTTTGCTCTGTGAGCTCAAAGTAGCGCTAGCTGACAAGAGTACCGATTGCGTCGCCCGCAATCACGGACCGAATGTTACCTTCGGCCAAAAGGTCGAACATTATGATCGGCAACTCGTTGTCCATGCACAACGTGATTGCGGTGCTGTCCATAGCTTTGAGACCCTTCGCAATCATGTCAATGTAGGTAACTTGATCTAACTTTGTGGCTGTGGGGTCAGTCTTCGGATCGGCGGTATAGACGCCGCCGGTGCCAGAATGAGTGCCTTTCAGCAACACCTGGGCTTCTATCTCAACCGCTCGCAGCGCAGCCGCGGTATCAGTGGTAAAGAACGGATTGCCCGTCCCTCCAGCGAATATGACAATACGACCCTTCTCGAGATGGCGAACAGCGCGTCGACGAATGTAGGGTTCGGCAATCTGGCTCATATGTACCGCTGTTTGCACACGGGTTGGTTGACCCTGTTGCTCCAACGTGTCCTGTAAAGCAAGGGCATTAATCACGGTTGCCAACATGCCCATGTAGTCGGCTTGGGCCCGGTCCATACCTGCACCGGCACCAGTCATGCCCCGCCAAATGTTGCCGCCGCCGACCACGACGCCAATTTCGACGTCGAATTCTTCGCGTACTTGCACAATTTCGCGCGCTAAACGGGCGACAAACTTGCCATCGATTCCGTACCCCTCGTCGCCGGCGAATGCTTCACCAGAAAGCTTCAACAGGACGCGCTTCCAACCGGCATCAACTCCACGTTTTGTCATTGATAGCGACTGTAGGCGATAGAACGCTTACGCGCCGTTAAAGGACTGTGCAAAGCGCACAATCGAGCCGTTGCCAATGGTTTCCTTGACGGAGGCCTTGTCACCGTGCAGACCCTGTTCAAGTAGAACAGAATCCCGGAACCAACCCGTAAGGCGACCTTCCACGATCTTTTCCCAAGCTTGTTCGGGCTTGCCTTCGGCCTTGGTGATTTCGAGCAACGCACTACGTTCCGCAGCAATAGCGTCAGCGTCGACCTCTTCACGAGTGAGCACAGTGGGCTTGGCAAAAGCGATATGTAGGGCGATCTGATGAAGCGTGTCAGAATCCACGCCCTCACCTAATACAACTACGCCGTTAATTCCGCGACCATCTTGCATGTGCACGTAGCTGTCGATTGCTTGGCCTTCGCCCGCCTCGATGAACGCAACCTGACCAAGTTGGATGTTCTCTTTTTTGGCGATCTTAAGATCGTCAATTTTGTTAACCATCGCCGAGGCAGCATCAGCGCCGCCAACCAAAACAGCAGCAGCCAGTTCGTTGACTAATGCGATAAAGTCGGCGGACTTAGCACTGAAGTCGGTCTCGCTCAGCAGATGCACCATGGCAACAGCGGAATCGTTGGTAGCGATAGCGATAGCGCCATCATTATTTTCGCGATCCTCACGGCCAGCAGCCTTCGCAAGGCCCTTCTCACGAAGAGCTTGGGTGGCCGCTTCGGTGTTGCCGTCGGCTGCGGTGAGCGCCTTCTTGGCGTCCATCATGCCAGCACCGGTTGCCTGGCGAAGGGCTTGAATATCTTTAGCAGTAAAGGAAGCCATGGTTAGCTTTCGGTGGTTTCGGCTGCGGGGGCAACCTCTTCAACAGGGGCTACTTCTTCGACAGGGGCTACTTCTTCGGCTGGGGTTACTTCCTCGGCGGGAGCAGCGGGTCCGGTGTCCTTGGCAACAGCTTCGGTACTAAGGCGGGTGTCGCGCTGGGCAGCCGCGAGGGCAGCCGCATCGCGAGCTTCGGCCTGCTTTTGTTCGTGAGCCGCTTCTTCTTCGGCGTTGCGAGCCGGAGTTTCTGCTGGGGTATGACCACTGGCCTGAGCCATGTAGCGACCTTCGCGAACCGCATCGCTCATGATTCGGCACATGAGATCGCCGGATCGAATGGCGTCGTCGTTACCGGGAATAACGAATGTGACCTCGTCAGGGTCGCAGTTGGTATCGACTACAGCGATAACCGGGATCCCAAGCTTGTTCGCTTCGGTAACAGCAATGTGTTCCTTCTTGGTATCAAGAACAAACACGGCGTCCGGGGTCTTCGTCATGTTGCGAATACCGCTGAGGTTCCGTTCTAGCTTGATCAGCTCACGACTGAGAAGCAGTGCTTCCTTCTTGGGCATCGCTTCGAATTCGCCGGAGGATTTCATGCGACCGTACTCTTGCATCTTGTCGACGCGCTTGCCAATGGTTTCGAAGTTGGTGAGCATGCCGCCCAACCAACGTTCGTTGACATATGGCATACCGCAGGCTTCGGCGTACGACTGCACGCTGTCTTTGGCTTGCTTCTTGGTGCCGACGAACAACAAGGTGCCGCCTTCACCAACCATGTCGCGCACGAATGCGTACGAAGTGGCCACATGATCGAGGGTCTTCTCGAGGTCGATGATGTAAATGCCCTGGCGTTCACCGTAGATGAATCGCTTCATCTTCGGGTTCCAGCGGCGGGTCTGGTGACCGAAATGGACACCAGCGTCGAGCAATTGGCGCAGAGTTACTACAGGGGCCATGAAATTATCTCCTTCTTCGGTTGAGACGTAACCCGTTCGTGCACCCTGAGGCGACCGAAGAATAGAACGAGCATAAGTTAGGAGCTGAAAACTCTATCTGATCGGCCAGCAACCAACACCTAGCGAGTCCACGAATTTAGCCGCCTGCGAATTGTTCGATGGTGAGCTCGCTTCGACAGCGCTACGGGTACGAGACGAACGGGCTGCGCACTTGCTTGAAATAGCCGTTCGGGATTCAGGTAGCCCGAGCCGGCAAGAACCCCAAAGTGGAGTCGATTGCCTGACTTCCCTACCCCTTGACCACGTTGCACGGCCAACCCAACGTGGACCTCAATAGCGTTGAGACCTGAGTAGGTGGTTCGCAACCCGTCAAAATGTGTAATGGACACAACCAGACGCCCCGCTACTACGCCCGCGAAAGCGACGATGCCGTCGCCCGCAGCACGGACATCCGTTCCGGGTTGCGTTACATATTCAAGACCACGATTTCCGGGTCCATAAAGGGTGGCTGGCGCACGAAAGTGATCACCAATTGGTGCGCTCACGGGCGGGCTGTAGTCCACACCTGTTGCGTACACAGGACTTGACGCCAAAAGCAGCGCTGCTACCACCGCGGCCAACACTGACCCAGTTCGTTTAATCATTCGTCTTCTCTTTCGTTTCTATGCCGCGAGGTAACCCACAGCAACTCGCAACCGCGGATGCGGTGTTTGAGGGGAAATGAAAAGTCAGATCGACCGGTGGAACGAAATACTAGTTGACCCAATGAGCCGACGCCAGACGAGATCGAAGGTGCAGTAGTGCAACCACAAAGCCTGCATTTAGGAGTAACAGCGGCCGTGCTCAGCCTCGTGGATGGGTGGTTTCCAGTACGGAACGGAGTCGTTCCTTACTGACGTGCGTATAAATTTGTGTACTGCCGAGGTCGGCATGACCAAGCAGTTCTTGTACAGATCGTAGGTCGGCCCCACCGTCAAGCAGGTGGGTTGCAAAGGTGTGTCGCAAGGCGTGGGGGTTGGTGGGGGAACTAGCACGGCGATCAAGAATCCGTCGTACGTCACGTGGCGAGATACGTCGGCCGGCAAAGTTAAGAAACAGCGCTTCGGTTTCGTCGCCGGCGCCTAGGAAGCTGTAGCGTCCGCGTTCGACCCACTGACCAATGGCAGCGGATGCCTTCCCCGATAAGGGGATCTGACGCTGCTTGGCTCCCTTGCCCCAGACCAAGGCCAAATTGGTCGATAGGTCGATGCTGGTCGTATCCAAGCCACAGAGTTCACTTACGCGGACCCCACTGCCGTAGAGAATTTCGAGAATGGCATCGTCACGCCAGCGCCGCTCGGGGGAATCCCCAGCAATCTGGGGTCGCGGCGTATCAAGCAGGGTGGTAATTTCTTCCGTTTTAAGAACACGCGGTAAACGACCATCGGCTCTAGGGGCGGTGACGCCCAGTGTGGGATCGACCGCCGAAGCTCCTTGACGCAGCGACCACCCGAAGTAACGTCGCAAGGACGAAAGTTTGCGGGCAATTGTTCGGCGAGCGTAGGCCTCTGTGGTCAGGTGGCCCAAGTACGAGCGCATATAGAGCCGAGTTACTTCGTCAGGACTTGTGACCTCATATTGTTCGATCCATTTCACAAACGCGCCAACATCGCGAACATAGACCGCTGTCGTTCCCGCGGACACCGATGTCAACGATTTTTGGAAACTACCCAGGTTCCAGGTCATCGCCCCACGCTAGTGCGCCGTCGTGTTGTGACGGGTGGACCTGAGTCCGATGAGCACCATCACTTAGCTCAAAGGTGCCCAGTCGTGCGCTCGAACCACTGACCTCGTTGCACGATTTGCCTGGTCTGCCTCAGGCTCTCTAGCCCTATGCTCAAGGCGCTGAAATCCATCCCGGTCCGCTTAACCAAAGTGTTGAGATCGACGGATTGCCAGCAGAAACTGTCGAGGATGCGCTGATGTGATTTATCGGCAACAGTGATTGGTGTTGGTCGTGTTGCTTCCGATATCGGACATAGACCCAGCATCGCCACGATGTCGCCAGCCGATGCCGCCGGGGCGCAGCCATCCGCTAGGAGCTGATTAGTGCCAACCGAAGCTGGACTACGAATAGGCCCGGGAACCGCCATTACCGTGCGATCTCTTGCCGCGGCCTCGGCAACCGTGTGCATTGAGCCGCCTTCTTCTCCGGATTCGACGACGACCACAACATCGGCCAGTCCAGCCAATATCCGATTGCGGGCCGGGAAATGCCACCGCAGTGGTGCGGAGCCCAGCGGGTACTCGCTCACCACAGCACCAGCTTGGGCCACTGATGTCCATAGGGCTCGATTGCGGCTTGGATAAATGCGATTGAGGCCACTGCCAACAACCGCGACCGGAGGTGCCAGGTTTGCGGCTAAGGCACCCGCATGAGCCGCAGCATCAATACCCAGAGCTAAACCCGAGAGCACGCAAATACCCGTTGCGGCAAGGTCCCGACCAAACTCGTACGCCACATCGGCTCCGTATTGTGTGCAATTCCGGGTGCCAATGATGGCGACCGTCGGCAGGCGCAAAGCTCCTAGATCACCTCTGACAAAGAGCACATCGGGAGGTTCCGGGTCGCCGATCAGGCGAGCTGGAAACCCAACCGATTCAGTCAACAGGACCGAAATGCCATGGCTAGTGTGCTGTTGCCATAGGGCCTTCACATCGGTAGATCGAGCCTTGACCCGCCACCGCTGCCGAAGCGTCGCCGACGTTTTCAGCGGTTCATCAGAGACAATCGCGGCCCAGGCCTCGGCCGGGGTCCGTCCTGCCAACACGACCCGCATTTTGGCGGGGCCCATGGAGTCCAGCTGTAACAGCGCCGCTACCCATGCCTCAGCCGGAAGTAGCCCGTCATCGAACATGATCGACCTCACGGTTCACCGCTACGGGGTCGGCTCGGAGCTGCAACGCTTGCGCAAGATGGCCGGGAGTAACAATGTCAACTTCTTCTAGATCGGCAATTGTCCGGGCCACGCACCGCACCCGATGCATCCCACGGGCGCTCAGACGGCCGGCAGAAATTGCAACCTCCAGCAAGGTCACCGAGTCGACGCAAAGCGGGTCAGTTTCGTCTAACTGCTTCGCGGACAGTTCGGCGTTGCATCGCACTCCTCGGCCATGGGCTGTGCTGCGAACGCGACCCACACGATCGGCTACCTCCGCTGAGGACTCCCCGCCGCGACCACCGAACAGATCTTCACCACTAGGGCGTTGAACGTGAACACGGAGATCCAGGCGATCCAACAAGGGACCCGACAGCCGTCGGGCATATCGGAACCGCGATGCACTGCTACAAAAACACCCGCCCGGACGTCCGAGATCCCCACAAGGACAAGGGTTTGTTGCGGCGACCAGAAGGAAGCGCGCCGGAAACTCGGCCGAACCGCTTGCCCGGCTCACACGGACCAAACCCTCCTCGAGGGGCTGACGAAGTCCGTCCAAAACTGCCGGGCTGAATTCACCCATTTCGTCCAAAAATAGAACTCCTCCGTGAGCTGCACTCACCTCGCCCGGACGTAGTACCGAAGAGCCGCCTCCGATGAGGGCAACAGCCGACGCCCCGTGATGGGGCGCACGAAATGGAGGCCGGGCTATAAGTCCGCCAGCTGGTAAACCCAGCCCAGCGGCAGAGTGAATACGGGTTACCTCAATGGCCGTCTCGACGTCGAGCGAGGGAAGTAGTCCAGACAACCTTTTGGCCAACATGGTTTTCCCGGCCCCTGGCGGACCAATAAATAAAAGGTGGTGCCCACCGGCCGCGGCAATTTCGAGTGCATGCCGAGCTACATGTTGGCCCCGCACATCGGCGAGATCAGGTTCGGTGACCCGGACAGGCTCCTCGATGGCCTCGGGGGCGGGAGACCACTCCCCCTCACCTTGGAGCACGTCAACGAGATCCCGCAGGTTAGACACTGAGCGAATCGTTCGGTCTTGGATGAGACTAGCTTCGGCCGCATTGGCGTTGGGCACCACAATCTCGGAGGTATGCACAGCATCGGCAAGAGGCAATGTGCCTGGTACGGGCCGAATAGTGCCGTCGAGTCCGAGTTCGCCGACGAACCCCATGTTCTCGACTGAACCGGCATCAATATCGCCCTCGGCCACAAGAACACCAATAGCTATGGCCAAATCGAGACCAGCACCCTCCTTTCGCACGCCTGAGGGCGCCAGATTTACCGTGACCCGTCGGAGGGGCCAAGCCAGACCGCTACTAAGGACCGCGGCGCGGACCCGGTCGCGCGCTTCGCGACACGAGACGTCGGGGAGACCAACCACGGTAAACCCAGGCAGACCATTGGATATGTGAACTTCTACGGCGACAGGATGACCAACCACACCAACGAGCGTGGCGGCTGAAATACGGGCGAGCATGAGCCGACCTCCAAAACAAATTGCGTTAGAGGGCGGATCGATGATCCACAAGACAGGTTCGTTCGTCCACGAGCCGAGACTGAAACTGTACGCACCTGGTGTGACATTCTCGGATTAGAAAGAAGATAAACGACCGTGGCAATCGCTCTCCGGTGTTGGTCCTGCCCCGAGTGGCTGTGCCTAGCCCGCCATCAGCAGTAGCGACTCAGCGTCTAAAGCACCTCGCGGGTGTAACGCACAACTGCTTCCAACTCCGCATCGGTAAGAATGCTGCCAAATGCGGGCATCATTCCTTTGCCGTTGGAAACGAACTCGATCTGACTGGCCTGAGTCGGATAGGCCAACAAAACGTTGCCCTCGTTCAGTTGCTTACCTCGACCACCTTGCCCCTCGGACCCGTGGCACTGCACACACTTGGATTCATATACCGAACGACCCTCAACCAACACTTGGTCCACCGATCCATCGGCGAGCGCTGAGACATTTGGTGGCGGCCCAGCGCACGCACCTACCGTCAATGCTGCGGCGAAGAAAAAAGTTAGTCTCCTCATGACCCCGAAAATTTTGCGTCGCGCTTCTCGAGCCAGGCCAAGCCTGCTTCACGCACGTCGTCGGTGGTGAAATTTAGCGCCTGGGACCGAGCCTCCGCGGTAAGTGCCCCCGCAAAAGATGCATCCAGTCCGTCGTTGAGCATGCGCTTGGTCGACGCCAGCGCAATCGGCGGCCCACTAGCAAGCCGTGTGGCCCATTGGTCGACAAACGAATCCAGTTCAGCGGCAGGAACAATGCGATTTACCAGTCCTAGCTCAGCTACTTCGTCTGCGGACAAGACATCGGCGAACAATGCCAACTCCTTGGCTTTGTGGAGTCCGATCAAACGAGGCAACAACCAGGTCCCGCCGAAGTCAACAGAGAGCGCCCGCCGCGCAAAGATTTCGCTAAACCTGGATCGGTCGCTTGCCACAACTAGATCGCAACCCAACGCCAAGTTCATTCCCGCACCAGCGGCAATTCCATCGACCTTCGCAATAGTGGGTTTGGAGAGATTGTGTAGTGCCAGTGCTGCATCGTTCACCGGAATCATGCGGGCCATCCCGCTGACTTGTTGACGCTCGCCGGTCTGGCCAACATCGGCACCCGAGCAAAATTCGCCGTTGGCACCAGTAATAATTAACACGCGCACCTGCGGATTGGACTCGACGGCGGCAAATGCTTCCGTAAGGCCTACCCACATTTCGTTGGTGATGGCATTCTTTGTTTTGGGACGATTGAGCGTCAATGTTGCAATTGCCTCGTCGACGCCAAGCTGAAGATCTTCCATACGTGGCAGACTACTAAATCTATGGGACTAGACCCCACCCGAAAGCACCGCCGTACACCATTCGACTACTGGTATGTAGGCATCGGTGTGCTCATGTTTCTGGCGTTACTGATCTGGGCTGCGTTCGGCTGAGTCATGACTGACTTTTGGCACGAAGACAACGTCGAGACACGATTTATCCAGCCCTATCAGGCCACCAAGACCTACATTTGTCCGGGTTGCAATCGTGACATTCCCAAGGGCATGGGCCATATGGTTGCCGTGCCGTACGAAGCCGCCGACCTTCGCCGTCATTGGCATCGGGGTTGCTGGGTCAACCGCAAAACTCGCCGACCGCGCCGCTGAGCAGCATTCCCGTCGGGTTCGATTCCTCACCACCGTTCTTCTCGAACATGTAGATCTGTCGATCCACCTTGCGGCTGGTCTAGCCTTCGGTGCCGTCGGCAAGCGGCCAACCGTTAGCAACACAGGCACCAGTACTTTTGGTTTGCTGCATCATTACCGGTGCAGCTGCCCCGGCGTTTAGACACGCGACGTGCTCGTGACGCAGAATGTGACCAATTTCGTGGTTCACCAAGTAGATGCGGTATTCCTCGATTGAATCGAAGTCGCTGGCTCCATTGCGCCACCGTTCCACATTCCACACCGATCGTAACTGTTCGACGGCGCAAGAATATATACCCAAGGTGTTCCACGGCAAACAAAGTTTGTCGGTCGTTGATGGCGACGCCAAGATGATTCGGAAATCGCCGTCGGCGGCTACCTGCTGCCATGCGACTTCGCCGGAACCAACCCAACTTCGTTCGTCAAACAAAATTCGTTCGAACTCGTCGACGAAACAGTCGTGATCGATGGCGAGGCCGGCCTCGATCTCTACGGTGAAGGTCTTGATTGCGCCGGATCCGATTACTTCGGTTGTGGCTTGGATCAGGGTCAGCTCCCCCGTTGGAGCGTCGACTTCGCCCGTGGCACAGTCAGTTCCGCCGAGCGGAGTTGGAACCTTGGTCGGTACCGGAACCGGCGTCGCGGTGGGGACGTCTGTCGCCGTCGGATTTGGCATTGGCGTGGGCACGGTCGAAGGCGATGTCGTTTGCCCGGCCGTGACCTGGGCATTGGCGTCGGAGTTTTGAACAGCCAGATCGCCGGCACTTAACTCTTCACTTGTTTCGGAACCAAAAAAGAAAAGCGTGGCCACAAATATGGTTGGGGCCAAAATTACCACCGCCCAGGGCGGAATTCGATTCTTCACGGCGCAACCGTAGTGGACGTAGGAGTATCCCCCGCTCAGTTGCCGGTGAAGTTCGCGGCCCGCTTCTCGACGAATGCGGCAATCCCCTCGACACCGTCAGATCGCCTCATCGCCGCGGTGATGTGGGTTCCCTCAAATTCGCCCGCCGCTTCAAGCTCGGAATCGATGCCGTTGTAGATTACGCGCTTTGCCATCCCTGTTGCCCAAGCTGGTCCGTCGGCAAGCTGTTGGGCTAACGCCGCTGTCGCTGAGTCGACGATTTCGTCTTCGACAACCCGGTTGACGAGGCCCCACTGCTCGGCTTCGTCTGCGGTGAGCATCCGATTCGTAAGCGTGAGATCGAGCATGCGACGGAGCCCTATGTGGCGTGCAATAAAGTAGCTTGAGGTGCCGTCGGGCGTGAGGCCGGCCTTGGTGTAGGCCATCATGTATTTGGTGGACTTGCCACTGATGACCAGATCGAACGCGCCCACCATCGATAGTCCGGCCCCTCCTGCGGTGCCGCGTATCCCGGCAACAAATGGCTTGGCAATTCGGTTCATTTTGTTGAGGGCAGAGTGCAAATCCACAATCATCCGGGCCGTGGCATTGGGCAAATTGTCACCTTGCCCGCTGAAGAAGCCAAGGTCTCCTCCGGCACAGAACACTTTTCCTGCCGCGGTGACTGATACGGCTTTGACCTGATCGTCGAACTCGATGGTGACCATGACCTGCAAGAGTTCTTGGGCAAATGCGGGATTAACGACCGGGACGCCGACCGGTGGATCGAACCGCACATGGGCTACACCGGCCTCAACACGGTAGGTCATTGTTTCAAGTTCCATAGCAAGCACAACCTTCGTTCGGTGACTGGTGCGACCCTAATCCACTACCGGAAGCCAGAGCCAATACCAGTGGCTTTAGGTCCCACCCACGTACCTAGCTCGTTGTTCAGAACGCGGACGGTGCCACGATGACCTCGCCCCCGATCACACCTGCTACATCGAAGCGCACCGTCCTGCCGCCGCCCGGGTGGTGGGCCATCCACACAGCAGCCAGTTGACGGACCTTGCGTGCCTTCATTGGAGTGACTGCTTCGACGGGGTGACCGTACCGTTGCGAAGATCGGGTCTTGACCTCGCAAAATATCAATTCTCCTGGTCGCTCTAAAATAAGGTCAACCTCTCCATTGCGGCAACGCCAGTTGCGATCCACGATTCGGTATCCGGCGTTTATATACCATCGCGCCGCTAAGTCTTCGCCGTCGGCTCCCAGTTGTAGCTGTCTCGTCGTCATAGCAATGAACGTAACGAGGGGGTAGGACACCGAAGTATCCAAAACCAACGAAAGTGGGGGCGGCGGCACCCATTACAGTGATGCGCATGCAACTAATTCGCGGCACGGTCGTGACAATGAACGCCACTCGAGAAATCATCGATGACGGGGCCGTGGCCGTCGATGGCGCGACGATTTCCGCCGTTGGCCGTCGGTCCGATCTCATCGCGAAATATCCTGACGCGTCGATCTCCGGTAACGCCACCGACCTAGTGCTGCCGGGCTACATCAATGGTCACCAGCACCTCACCGGCGACCGCCTGAATCAATCGTCGATCCCCGATAACATCGTGGCAGACGAGGCGATCTTCAAGTGGTCTGTCCCGATTCACGAACAGCACACCGGCGACGACGATGAGCTGTCGGCGACGTTTACCTTGGCGGAGTCGCTTAGCAACGGCATCACAACCACCTTTGAAGCCGGCACTGTGGCGCATCCCGAACGTATTGCCATGGCCGCGCGCACGCTCGGGGCGCGGCTGACCATTGGCACGTGGGGCTGGGACGTTGAGGGCGGCCCGTTTGCGGGCACAGTCGATGAGGTGCTCGACCGTCAGCGTCAGATGCTGACCCTCGCAGACCCGGCCGATGACGAGCGCTCATTGGTATCGGCGTGGGTGAGTCTCGTCGGCCATGATCTGATGTCCGATGAGCTCGTCGTCGGCGCATCAGAGTTGGCCCGCGAAAAAGGTGTCGGGATGACCTTCCACCTCTCCCCTTCCACCGGCGACGCGGTCAGCTACCTCGATCGGACCGGATCCCGACCGCTGGTCCACCTCGATTCACTCGGTGCGCTCGGCCCGCACATCACCATTGCTCATGGAGTACACCTAGACGACGCCGAACTCGAAGTCGCGCTTCGCACGCGGGTTGCGGTGGTCTCGTGTCCGTGGGCCTACCTTCGACTTGGGCAAGGCATCACCAGCGAGTTTCGCCATATCGATCTTTGGCGACAGGGCGGGCGTCTCGCCCTTGGATGCGATGCCGAGAACGCTGGCGACCTAGTCGACGGAATACGCACGGCGGCACTCTTCGCTGGACTAGCGAAGGACACGCTCGTCGACCCCACAGTGTTCGGCGCCCACGATGCGCTCGAGCTGCTCACAATCAAGGGAGCCCAGGCCCTCGGTATCGACGATTTGGTCGGTTCCCTTGAAGTCGGCAAGCAGGCCGATGTCGTTGTCCACGACCGCACCAACCTCGAGTGGATTCCAAACAGCCCCGATCCGGTACTTCAGCTGATCTGGGGTTCTGACGGTCGGTCGGTTCGTGATGTGTTTGTCGCTGGACGTCAGGTCGTCGCTGACACAGTCCTGCTCGGAGCCGACATGCAAGCCCTCGCCCATGAGGCGACAGCAGCGGGTCAGTCGCTACGAACTCGCGCTGGATTACCCCAAACTTCGCGCTGGCCAATCGTCGGTTCCTGAGATCACAGCACCGGGTACTTCGATTTGTCCGGAAGTCCAGATCGCACGGTGATGGCCTCGCCAGCTTGCTGAGCATCAGCCCACAGCTTGTCTTCATCCACCGTGAGCATGCGGCCGGCTTCGACAACCTTGCGGCCATCGACGACCACAGTGTGCACGCCACGACCGTCGGCCGACCAAACGAGCTGGTTCATAACGTTGAGCAGTGGACGCCATTCGGGGCGATCGGTGTCGTGCATGACAACGTCGGCCTTCTTACCGACTTCGAGCGAACCGATCTGGTCGGACATGCCCATGGACTTGGCGCCGCCGATTGTCGCCATCTCATAGGCCATCTCGGCGGGGAACATCTGTGGGTCTTGCCGGGCGTCCTTGAAGAGGCCCGCCACTAGGTATGTCGCGCGCATCATGTCGGAATAGTTCGACGCGTTGTTGCCGTCGGTACCGATGCTCACGTTGATGCCTTGCTGCATCATCTCGGGCATCTTGCCCACCTGGGTCACGCCGTAGCTGACCTTCAGAGCCGTGGTCGGGCAATGCGCAACCGACACTCCTGCCTTGGTCATCACGCCGAGTTCCTGGTCGTCCACATGCACGCAATGCGTGATCGTGACGTCGTCTTGCAGGATGCCCAATTCGTCGAGGTGAATCATGGGCCGTTGCCCGAAGGACTCGATGAAGCCATCGGGGTCGAGCATGGCAGGAGACATATGGAAGCTCATCCCTGTGCCGTGATCGTCGGCCAACGATCGCGCTGCTCTCCAGAGCGGATCTGATGCGGTTGTGTGCCCAACAAGGATCGATGATGCCGCGATCCGACCGCCGGCGACCGACTTGAACTCGGTGAGTTGCCGTTCGAGGTTACCGATCGCATCGTCGGTGTTCTGCTTGTACACATCGGGCTCGGGAGGAAGGTCCCAGATCCACTTGCCGACCTTGCCCCTGATCCCAACATCGACGAGCGTTTCGATGACCTCGTCGAGGAATCGGATTGTTCCCGCCTCCAGAAACGTGGTCGTGCCGGACTTCAACATCTCGACCGCCGCGAGTTTGGCGGACAGCCGCTCGTCGGCGGCCGTGTGCACTGCGTACAACGGGCACAACCACATGAAGACATTCTCGACGAAGGGCGTGTCGTCGGGGACGTAGCCACGCGTGAGCGGTTCGCCCGTGATGTGGATATGAGTGTTCACCATTCCCGGGGTGATGACGAAGCGATCGCCACCTATGGTCTCGGCTGCGGTGTAGGTCGCCTCGAGTTCGCTGGTCTTACCGACCGCAACGATCTTGTTTCCACGAATGGCCACGGCTCCATCGTGAATGATGTCGCGAGTTTGGTTCATCGTGACGACGTACCAGCCCTTGATCAACAGATCGATATTCTCGGTCACGTTTCCCCCTAATTGATATGGTAAGACCATCAGTCCACTGCAAAGGATAGGCCATCGGTGAACAACTCGCCTCTTGATTCTTGTTGGTACGCCGTTGCGACAGTGGACGAGGTCGGCGCCGACCCGTTGGCGGTCGAGATCCTTTCGGTTCCGTATGTCATCTGGCGTGGCCCAGAGGGACTGATCGCGGCGCGAGACCGCTGTCCGCACCGAGAAGCGAAACTCTCAAATGGCACGATGCAGGATGGTTGTCTGCGATGCCCGTACCACGGTTGGGTGTTCGGCGACGAGGGCCGCTGCGTCGAGATTCCGTCGTCAGGACCAGAAGCAGCAATCGCTCCGGCGGCTCACCTCAATACGTTGAGCGTCGAGGAGTGCTATGGCTTGGTGTGGTTCTGTCCTGGCGAACCAGCGAGCCCCATCCCCCTCCTCGGTGTCGACGACGACCCTTCCTTCACCCGTCTCAACACCGGAGTGCAGGTTTGGGACTGTTCGGTGACTCGCATGATCGACAACATGCTCGATGTTGCCCATTTCCCCTATACGCATGTGGGCACCTTCGGCCGCGAGCAGGAAGCCGTGGTACCAGCGTTCACCATCGTCCAACTCGACGACACCTTCACCGGGTATGAGTACTCGATCGTGATCGACAACGTGGGCGATACCAAGCTGATGTCGGGCGGCGGCGCTGACGTCCTCGGCCTCGACATGTCCACCGGCTTTGCCCTCCCCTTTTCGGTTCGCAGCACCATGACCTACGAAAACGGCATCGAGCAGACCCTGTTCATGACGGCAGCCCCAATCAGCGCCGAGCGCAGCTATTACACGTTCGTTCTATGGCGCAACGATGACGTGTCAGAATCGGGTCAAGCCATTGTCGACTTCGAGCTCGACGTAACCCTCGAAGATAAGACGATGCTTGAGAACTTATCCGGCGAGCTAGCACTCAACCGGGGCGGGCTCGCTGATGTCGCCGCCGACCGAGCATCGGTCGCATGGCGCCGCCAGTACCAAGCATTGCTAGCTGGGGAGTCCGTTTAACGTTCTACGCGCCGACGCTCGATGGCATGTCATGACGATTGCATTGGGAGAGACGCAAGCCATCCAGCATCAATCCGGTTGGTAAGACCATCAGACCATGATAGTTTCTCGTGTCAACGCCGTTCAAAGGAAGTACCCAAAAAATGTCTTACCCAAATGTTCTCGTCTTCGTCGACTTTCCGAGTGACGATGTCAACGCCGCCCGAGCGTTCTACGCCGAGGTGTTCAACTGGGAGGTCGAAGAACGAATCACCGACATCTACGCCCGGATCGTGCCCGGGCAGAACATGTTGCTCGAGGATGGCTCGCAGAGCACCATAGGCAACCTGCACATGGGCATCTCGAACGCAGCTGACACTCGCCCTCGCCCGCCTCAGGCGCCCCAAGAACCAACCAACCTCAACCCTGGTGGACGTGGCGCCCGCGCGTGGATTCTCGTGAGCGATGACGACTCATTCGAACGCATCCTCGAGGCTGCCGTACGCCTGGGCGGAACCGAGTTGTGGCGCGACCACTTCTGGACCGAATTCGGTGGAGCCAACGCGTCGTTCGTCGACCCGTGGGGAACCCAGATCATGCTGTGGTCACACCTCGATGGCGCCGAAACCGACGACGATACTCACGAAGTTGTGGGCGAGTTCACTGTTCCCAAGGGCTGGACAGTCGAGTAATACCCTTGCCAGCGCCCGGGTAAAGAGCGCTATCGAGACCCCGATCAGGATCGCTCTACGGTCCCGTCGGCGGCCTCATAGCGCTCCACGAGCCAGGTGTTGAAATGGGCAAGCACTCGCTCTTGCCATGAGTAGCGGCCGCGCGGCGCATACCTTGATTGCATGCCCATCTGTGTCGCCACGTTTGTTGGCATGTCCTGGCGATTGAAGTTGGACACTCCCGCAATCGCTTCTTCGAGCGTGGCGTCAAAATCGGGCATTTCAACTGTGGACTCAGGAAAGATGTAGGCCATGCTCAGGGTATGCGTCGTCGGGCCCGTTGGATCGACGTAAAACCAGAAGGCGGAGTCTGACTGGAAGCCCATCAGCAACGATGGCGTCACTAGGGCAAAGACCACTTGTTGGCGGTCTTCTGATTCGAGTCCTGGCATCGGCGGAAAGAGCGCCTTAAACGATGGGTTGAAGCCACCATCTGCTTCGACAGTCCCCGTTGTGCCAAACATGGCTACATCGCCGGGTTCATAGTCCTCGTACCAAGCATTGGACGATGGTGCGAAGTCATGGATTCCGTGATGCAACCGACTGTTGTGGTACATCTCCATGAAGTTCTCGACCATGATTTTCCAGTTGAACGGAACATCGGGAATCGTCACCGGATCGACGGTGATGAGCGATTGCACGTCGTAGTTG
>Ga0302134_10000182_pt1 | contig 24076 bp, 24 predicted proteins | sample CB9_SCM_MG_FD_203123 | JGI IMG/M metagenome (GOLD analysis project Ga0302134, IMG submission 203123) | Marine microbial communities from Western Arctic Ocean, Canada - CB9_SCM | ecosystem: Environmental > Aquatic > Marine > Oceanic | place: Canada: Western Arctic Ocean | collected 2017-09-19
AATTTTGTCTGACATCACGCTCCTTACTTCTTGGACTGTAAGGTGGTGTGGATTTCTACGTATTAAAAGCTTAGCCAATGAATAAATCACTCATTATCCACACGGTTTGGGCTGTTATAGCAATCACCTCATTTGTGGTGGGGGCTCAGCGTTTTTCAAGCAAGGGCGAGTCGTCTGCGGCTGAAGATTCAGGTGATCGCCGTGGTGCCAGATCATCTGAGCGGTCGTCAGGATCCGATGCTAGTTCTCGACGATCACGTTCGGCATCGCGCAACAAGCAGCGAGATGGCTCGGATGACATGGGGAATTCGGGGAGTGTCAATTTAACCGAAAAAGGTATCAAATTGCTTGGATATATCCTGCAAACGAGCAACGACCCGATTGAGCGCCGCATAGCGTTTTCAAAATTACTTGAGGGGCTAACAGCAGATAATGCCAAGGTTCTACGCGATCAAATCATTCATATGTCATCGGACAGTTCTGAGTGGAAGGATTTTCATTATGCTTGGGGAGCCCTTGGTGGCCAATCGGTGGTTGAGTTTGGAAAAGAAAGTGAAAAGAGAGATATGGCAGCGGCATTCAGTGGCTGGGCAGGTGCTAATCCTCAAGCTGCCATTGCTTGGTTTAATAGCCAGGAGCCCGACCAGCAGAATCGAAGAGATTTAAAGTGGGGTGCCGTCTACGGACTTGCCAATGCGGATCCTCAGGTAGCTACAGACTTTGCCATGCAACGTCAGGAATTGGGCGACAAAGATGCCGCCCATATGATGAACCTGGTTGCTATAACTGTATTAAGAACGGGTAACCCACTGGAGGCCGCACGATGGTCGACTAGTTTGCCGGAAGGAAGTCTTCAGGATGTTGCCGTTAGTCAAGTGGCGCAAGGATATGCCAAAGAAGATCCTACGAATGCAATCACATGGTTGGAATCGTTGCCTCAGAGTAATGGGAAATCGAAGGGGCTGGGAACAGCATTTTCTACCTGGGCAAGCCGAGATGCCGAGGCGGCAGGTAAACGACTCAACCAAATGGGTGATTCGCCAGCTCGTGACTCGGCAGTAACTGGCTACTCGCGTCGTATTTCCTATACGGATCCTCGTTCTGCAATCGACTGGGCAAGCACGATCACCGACCCGAAAGTTAGAACCGATACCTTAGTGCACAATGGTCGTATGTATGTGCGGCGAGATCGTGAAGCGGCACGCCAATGGTTAGCAGGGAGTAATCTATCACCTGCGATCCAAAAAAAAATCATAGGTTCCCCCAAAAGGAAATGAGCACAGTGACTCTGTGATTGATTCCAGGGTGAATCCTGCGAGAGTGGCGGTATCATATGCCTATCAGTAAGTTACACACCCTGCAGGATCGACTCGCTGCAGCTGTTTTAGGAGCCGAGGAGGCGAGTAATCTGCTGCTCACAGCTCTACTCGCCAGAGGGCACGCGCTGATTGAAGGGGCTCCAGGTGTTGGTAAGACTTCCCTAGCCCAAACGTTGGCTAATGGAATCGGTGGCACGTTTAAAAGGATTCAATTTACCCCAGATTTGCTGCCGTCGGATATTTTGGGCTACCATCTTTATAAACAACATAATGGTGATTTTGAATTTGTGCCGGGTCCCGTTTTTGCCAATCTTCTGTTAGCTGACGAAATTAACCGGACTTCGCCACGTGTGCAGTCGGCATTGTTAGAAGCGATGAATGAGGGCCAGGTGACCATCGATGGATCAACCCGTGAGTTGGAGGAACCCTTTCTCGTTGTAGCGACGCAGAACATCACTTCGTCCACAGGAACGTTCCCGCTTCCCGAACCTCAGCTTGACCGTTTTCTACTATCCATCCCGATGTCATTACCCGATGCGGAAACGCAGCGATGTATTCTCGATGCTCATGCCGCAGGTGATATTAATGAAACCTCACGTGAACCTTTGCTCGATACCAGCGAGATCATGAGCTTGCAAAAGCAAGCAAAAGACCTGCCCATCGCGGAGAACCTAAACGGCTACATCATCAGCCTGTGTGAAGCAGTGCGTCGTGCGGCGGGTGGTAGCCACACCGTTTCCGTGCGTGCCTCGCTATCTCTGATGCGAGCCGCCCAAGCGAGTGCTTTTCTTGATCAACAAAAAGCGGTGCATCCAGATCACGTGCAGAATGTATTCCCGCACGTCATGCGTCACCGACTTCTCCCCGATGATGGATCATCCCCCGAGCCAATTCTGAAGGCGGCGTTGAAAGAGACGCCTGTGCCGTAGCTCTTAATCTGATCATAGGTTGCAATTTAGCAGCAAGAATCGGGTGGAAATGCTTCTGATTTTCTCCCTGCAAAGACCCGATGTAATTAGAATCGAAGATCTAGCTATATGGAATTCGTTGATGAAACTCCACGAGCATCGGAAGCTCACCAAGGAATTGTATGGTCGTTAAAGGAGGCCCGATCGTGGTAAGTGTCGCCAAAATCAATATGCGGACGAAGCTTTGTCTGGGTATCGAGGTTTTCGTTGCCCTATTTGTTAGGATCCGGGTAAGGGGACAGGCTTTCCAGTGGCTTTGATAATGGGCATCACTGCATCACTGCATCTATGGATTTGAGATGTTTACCGAGAGCCTTGGCGAGCTTGCTGGTCTTTTCAGGATGTTTTTTCATCGCGACCGTTTTTTCTACCTCGGCAATGGCTTCGAGTGTAATCGCCTCAGTGAGGTTGATTTTTTGGCCGTGGTATTTATCCAGTCCAGGGAGGTCCCATATCTTACTGCCCTTACGCCACGCTGCTGAGAAATTTTTGTCGCCATGGTATGAGCCAGGTCCGCCCGCGTAATGACCGGCGATGTTGACATCAAAACCCAGATTTTTGGGATCGGAACCTGGAGTGTCTTTGGCTCAAAAATGGGCTTTGCCGGCGTGGATCGTGCGGTAGCCTGCCTTGCGTAATAGATCTGGCAAAGTGGTGGTAGCGACGGAACGTGGAACGGTCAATCCCGCTGGTTGAAGTCCATTAAGGTTCCAATGGCTTGGGATGAGAATTTTATTTCCGCTCTCAGGGGATTTATCTTTTTGCAATGTCCAGCAGGTCACGCGATGGCGTGCGGCGTTCTGTCCCGTCATCAGACTGACACGAGTTGGCGAACAAATGGCACAGGCGTAGGCGTTGGTGAATACGACTCCTTCACTAGCCAGCTTTACCATGGCGGGTGTTTGGTAGATTTTATTGAGCTTTGTCGGCTCGGTGTGAAACGGTACCGAGGTTTCTTGCCAGCCCATGTCATCGACGAGGAAGAAGAGGATGTTGGGCTTGCTTGCGAGCACTTCGGCGGCAGGACTAAACTGGGTCAATATCGAGGTGAGCAGCGCCGCGAGGAAAGAGTGTTTATGGTGTGTTTGTGGGAAATAGTTCCCCTGGGGGAAATATGGATACGAGAGGATGGCACCCGACTTTCAAGATCCCTATTTCCAAGCTTCCCAATATCCTTTTTCCCAACTCATTCCTTGTGGAGGAATGGTGTCCTGTGCCTTTTTTCCATCACTGAGCTGGAATACAAATCCAAGGGGTGTTTTTCCCGGGCGGGCGCCTTTGGTGTATTGTCCTTCGCCCCAGTGCTGTCCGGTGACCAGTAATTCGAATGTCTTCAGCTTACCATGTGCGTCGAATTGGATACGACCATGACCTGTGCCCGTAAATCCGCGTCCGTTGTCTTTGGTCTGTAGTTGGAAACTTCCTGAAATGGAGCCAGCCTTGTCGATTCTGAATAGAACTTTTTTAATTTCATCACGCTTCCAGTGCGGTGGCTCGCCGCGGGTGCTGTCGACCAGATGGTTTCGTGTGAGGCGATATGCCAACCATGCGGGCAATGCCCCACCGCCGTCTTTGATGAGCTTGTGGAGTTGGGCTACTTCTTCCTTCTTAAGCCAGAGGTGGTCGACGGCGGCCATGGAGCCCGTTTGTTGTTGAGCCATCGCCGTGAGTTTACCCTGATTGTCTTCTAGCGCCCGTGAATAGACTTTGATAATCGTTCCTCCCTTCGGGAGTGCACGGTGGAATTTCAGATCAGGTTTGGTGAATGCAGGAACTTTTACCTTTTTCTCAGATGTTGGGAGTTGGGCCCAACCTTTAAGAGCGTCATGCATCATTTTGAGTCGCTTCTCGGGTCCACGATTGTTGTTATAGCCAAGTAGTTTTCCACCTGCTGTAAAAACGTAGTGGCCTTGTCGAGTGGATCCACCCTGGCCTTTACGTGGCCCCTGATTAGCTACTGAGCGGAAGAACTCGCCCTCGGCGTCTTGGCGTCGGCGTTGATACCAGTCGTTAGCCGCCACTGGGATGAACTTCTCCTTGAGGAGCTTCTGCACTTCGGGATTTGAAAAGACCAACAACCTGTCGGTCACTCCATTGTTTCATGTGCAGCCGAGCGGATGGCCGTCCATTTCCCAGAGGTAGATGGGTTTTCCTGATTTGGCCGCCTCTTTCCTCGCCTCCCAGAGACTGGTGCGCCAAGGAATCGTGAGCCAAGCGGATTCCTTGGTGGTGGGTAGAATCTGCTGAACGACGGACTGATCTTCCTTACTCCATTCAGAGTGGACTGGCTGGACCATGAGCAAGGCGGTAAGTAACCATTTCATAAGGTAGAAATACCCGATTGTGATTTTTGCTTCAACACTTGATTTCAACGATTTCCTAATAGGAATCATGGCTAAAACGACTTTACATCATCGGAGGCTCGGAATGTGGCATTCTCGCCCTTGCCTTTGACTCCATCTTTGCCATATGACCAAATAACAAACGCTTCATAGCCGGGTTTGGTTTCCGCCCATTCGGCCAGGCCCCAAGTGTGGAGTATTTGGTCACGAAAACCACCGTTAGAATCGTGGTTTTGCCGTCTTGAGTTTAGCGCAAACATGAGTTCACGACCCCAGGGGTCATAATATTTGCCATCCTCTTTGATGCCGCCATCCTTGTCGGCATGAGAAACGTTAGGTTCCAGATAAGTTTCGCCATTGGCGTTAAGTCGTGAAAGGTCAAATACGTTGCCGCCTGACTCGCTCCACTCTGACTCTTCAGCACCGGTCAGGACGCTGACAAGCGGGGCCGTGGAATAGAGGCCCCCCGGGTCACCCAGTATGGTGTCCCATTCATCTTTGACGGCTGGTAGCGGGAGTTGATTGTTCTCAATCTCAAATGAGCTGAGAGCTAGGCTGACGTCCTTAATCAGCCCCGTGCATGTTACCTTTTGAGCCTTGAGTAATACTTTCCCCGAAACACTGAAAACAAGACCTGCTAATACGGCAATGATAGCAATCACCACCAAAATTTCTACGAGGGTGAAGCCGCGCCGAGATCGAGAGGACGGGTGTGGATGAAGTGTTTTCATTAAACTTGTGTTCACTAAACTAATACCAAGTTACATCATTATACGCGCTTCGTCCATGCGCGGTTACGGAAAAAAGGCGTGTTTATGTAATAAATAGGACAGGTTTGATAGCTTACTTACTCTGAGGTGCGGCAGTCGGAATGTTTTTTACCCTCCAGATCGAAACAGAATCAGCGGGCAGGAGAATTTGCGCCTGATCGCGGGCATTCAGAGTCGTGAGGGTCTTGGGCGTGTTCTTAGGATCTAGTCCGGGGAGGGGGACTCGTTCGAGCACTGTGTTAGGGGGGAAGAGCGACTGCTGGTTCTGATCAATTAACGTAGGATTGAGAGTGCTATTTTTCTGGCTGAGATTGAGTCCTACGAGAATAGTTTCATGAGGATTGTTAGGAATGTAGCGTGCAAAGAGAAAGGTTCCATCGTCGTGGTTTGATTCTCTATTATCGACCCAGAGAGGTGCAGTTAGTCCGTAGCGCAGGGCGGGCAGCGAACGGCGGGCTTTGATCAGAGATCGAGTCGAGATGTAGGTTTTTCCCGATTGAATATTCTTCACCCGTTGACCATCGCTATTTTTGATGAAGGTGAGTCGACCTGTCTCGGAGTCTTGGCCGATTTTACCATGGGGGTCATGGAGAGAATCTTCTGTGCCGTAGTAGAGACACGGGATGCCTTCGAGGGTGAGCACGAGCGCATTCGCGAGGGTGTTACGCCGATTACTAACAGATCTCACGCGGAAGCGATTGATTCCATCATGGTTCTCTACAAAGGTAATCGACTGCTGGCGTGCGTTCAGTCCGCCAGGACCAGGAGCTGGGTTATAATACGGCCTTCCCCCCCCCGGTGGCGTTGCGTGGAGATCCCTCATGGCACGTTCGATGCCATTGGCATGACCATGATCGTTACCGCCGTGGCGAGCGTAATTACGGATGGCCCAGCACATTTGAAAATTGAGTGAGCCGTCGAGGCATACGCCCTTCTCGTCGGCTCCATCGGTGTTGTAGCTGTATTTCCCCAGTGCCTCAGGTTTGCCATGATAGATCTCACCGAAGATGAGCGTCTGCTTCGATTTCCCCCCAAGGGTCTTACGCAGGTCGCGCGTAAAGTCTGTCCAGAACTGGTGGTGAACGTGTTTGACGGTATCTATACGCAGTCCATCTACGCCTATCTCGTTGATGTAAAAGGCGTAGATACGGACGAACTCATCAACGATTTCCTGATAGTGTTCACCGGAGGGATGGGTCCAGATATCGCGGAGGCTGTAGAAATCGCACATCACCTCCTCACCATTGTTTTTCCCAAGGCTGTCGTGGTTGAACCCCTTGCGCCCATAGGCGTGGAGTTGACCGAGGATTCCGTTAAAAGGGATGGTCTTTCCTAATACCTCGAGTGGGCCTGTGGGGGAAGCTCGTTGGACGTTCCATTGCGGGATATTTGCCCAGCGAGAATTTGCGTGGTAGCCGTTTTCTTTGTATGGTGCGATCCATTCGCGTTTGCCGAATCGATCGAACTGTTTGTTGTTATTAGAGTCGTAGTAAAATACTGGGCCGGCGTGATTGCAGACGATGTCCTGGATGATGCGGATGCCTTTTTGGTGGGCGAGGTTGACGAGATCACGGTAGTGTTGAAGGCGACCTTCTCGTCCCTCGGGGTAGGCTGTGCCGTCGAGTTTTGTGGGTGATGTTAGGTGAGGGTCAATATCCATGAAGTCCTGCGTCCAGTATCCATGGTATCCTGTTTTCCCTTTGTCTCCAGAATCGTAAGAGGTATTCCACACGTTCCTAACGGGTGGGGTGATCCAGATGGCGGTAATTCCGAGATTAGAAAAGTAGTTATGGGTAAGTGCTAGTTCGATCCCTCGAAAATCGCCACCGTGGTAGAGGTCAATATCGTTTTGCTTGGGGTCATAAAGTTTGAGTGCAGCGCCTTTGGGGCTATTATTAGAGGGGTCACCATCGTAAAATCGGTCGGTGATCATAAAATAGATTACATCATCCTGCCATGACCGAGCCGCCATGACTGTGGTAGGAAAGGCGGCCGAAATAAATAGAAGGCCGAGTGTAAGATGACGGAGAAGCTTCATTAATGGTATTACATGCGTAGAGGGGGATGCGTTACAGAAAAAACGCCCGTATTACCACAAAGGCAACACGGGCGTTGATGGAATTACGTAATTGATTAACTAAGCAGCGTCAGGAACTGCAGCAGGTGCAGGGGCCTTTTTCTCAACTTTAGCCGGCTTAGGGATGTCCCAAGCAGTGAGCCAGCGGTGGCCAGTCTTTTTATATCCAGTCTTGAGCATGTCCTTCTCCATACCTGGGAAGTGAGCAGCTCCGTAGAAAATACCGAGTTTCTTTTTACCTGCCTTTACTTGCTCTTCGAGCACCTTGAGACACGTAGCGTTACGATCGTCGATGATGACGCTCTCGCCCATCATTCCGGCTACCTGATCGCCAGCGCCACCGAGGGTATCGACGAGTTCTAGCTTCATCATGTTAGAGTTTCCACTGAGCATCGCGGTGAGGAGTTTCTGCATGTTGGGCTGCTTGGTACCAGGCTTGGCACCATTTTGAGCATTTTGCATGGCAAAACCAAGGAGTGATTCTCCTTTTTCAGCCTGTAGCTTTTCGAAATCTTCCAATGAAAGGTCAGCGTGGACGAAGTTTTTCGGTTTGTAGTCGATGCCCTCTTTCTGTCCCTGAAGGTTGAGGAATTTTCCAACCATGGTGTAGACATTTCCTAGCATCGCCATCATGGGGTCCTTGGCTTCTTTTTTGACATCATCTGCCTTATCTCCGTCCTTGCCTTGTTTTAATTTGTCACCACCCACCATTTCAAAAAGCAGCGATTCATAGTTGGTAAATTCCTTATTGAGCTGGGTGTAGTACTTGGCGTCAGCAATGTGGATCGCTCCGATCAGGTCAACCGTAATACCGTCCTTGACGTAAGTGGTGATTCCCGTTTGAAGGCGCACATTTTCATCGTCCCTGTGGACACGGATAAATTGGGTTCTATTTGGGTCTTTGGCTTCTTTAGCCAATGCTTTTTCTTTAACGGGAGCAGCGTCTTGGGCGCTGAGGGGGAGGATGCATGCCGCCATAATTGGCAGAGTCAGAGGTAGTAGTGTGTTTTTCATTGTGTTTGTATCAGTGTGCATGAAAAGCGTGCAGGGGTGAATTATTTGTCTGTAAAACAATTGAAGGATTGCAGTAGAGCTATGGATCGGTAGATTTCAGGCATGTTGAAAATGAGCAAATCCTTTGTCGTCCGCATGGTCCTGTGGTCGGGTTTGATCCTTTATTTGATCTGTGACTTCTTCGTCTTTAATGGTCCGATTAACCAGGAAATCCGTAAGATGAACCCCACAGATGCGGATAAATTAGCCAAGGCAATGGATGAAGGGATCTGCGCGCAGGTGTATAATGGTCCGATTTACCTCAGTCAGGTCGACCGACGAGTGAGTGAAAAACTTTGGCGGTCCGGGCGTGATCCTGAGAAAATTAAAGAGGCGGAAATGAAAATACTGCGCTGGGTGGCACTGGATGATTTGATTTCTGAGGCGATCATGCGGGTCAAGGTAAGGGTCAATATCGAGGATGCTCGTGTATCGACGGCTGAGGTTGATGCGGAAGTCGCCCGATTCGAGAAGCGTTTTGAGTCACCTGGAGAACTCGATAAAGCGATGGCTGCGCAAGGAATTGAAAGCAGGGAAGAATTGAGGCTGCGATTGAATGCTCGGTTAGAACAGGAAAAGTATGTGTTATCCAAAATAAAGACCTCGACCACTGTGAGTGATAAGGAGTCAAAACTGTGGTATGACGAACATAAAAAGGAGCTAACCACGCCGGAGCGGCGCAGCGTTAGGCATATCTTCCTAGCGACACTTGATCACCCATCTGATGAAGCCAAGGCCAAGCTTCAGGAACAACTGAATTTGATTAAAGCTGGCAAAGGTAAATTTCCCGATATTGCAAAGGCGGTAAGTGAGGACGCACGCACGAAGAATACTGGTGGAAATCTTGGCTGGATGCGTAAAGACAGGCTGCCAGGAGACTTTGCGGCTTCAGCATTTTTGATCGCTATTAACACCCCGACTCTAGTTCGCACCAAACTAGGTTGGCACATCATCGAGGTCACAGGAATTAAAGAGCCAGAATTACCTTCCTACGAAGCGATGAAAGAGGATATTGCAACCGCGATATCAAACAGCCGTAGACAGGAGGCGGTTGATCAATATAAACACCAGCTCCGTTTACTTAACCACGATCATGTGGATATTTATAAGAAGGTATTGGAGTAGGATATTAGCTTGTTTGCTCATCAGTTGGTGTCGCTAGTGAGGCTGATTTTTTCCATTTCCGGATGACCTGATTCAAGTTCTTTTCGACTGATTGGTTTTTATCGTGGTCGGAATAGATGACGCCATAATGATAGTCTAATAAATCTTGCGAGAACGCGGGCGAGGCGTTGTTTTTGCCTAGTATTGCGAGATGCTGTCGAAGAGTGCGGCCGTCTGGCATGGGGTGGCCAAGCATGGCACAGGTTTGTTTGAAGTGAACTAGGTAACTTGGCGGAGGGCAACTAAGAGGTCGACCGTCCGGCGCGGTGGCTGGGCGCTTGAAGGTGCGTGTCACCAGGAAGGCGGTGCTGCAGATTCCGAGAATGCCGAGGCCGATGTAGAGAGCCCATGGGCTCACGTTAAGGCTCATAGGACTGGATTTTACTTCCTCTCGGGCCTGCTGCTGCTTGGCGATAGTTTCACGCGGATCAGGAACTTCCTCCCCCTCGGGGGCCGCGTGTGTTTCGGGGGTCGCTTCGTTGTCAGGGGGAGTGGTGTCAAATACGATCCAGCCGTATCCCTCGAGTTTAATTTCGGTCCATGCGTGGGCGTCTTTGGCGCGGAAAACAAACATGTTCTGCGCCTTGTAATGTCGACCTCCCGACCAGCCATAGGCGATTCTGCTAGGCACGCCAAGAGTTCTGCAGAGCATCGCAGCGGCGGTGGCGAAGTGCTCACAGTAACCACGTTTTTCCAAGTAGAGAAAGTTATCCAGCGGGTTCGCACCGCTGGCGTTGGTTGTTTCTAACGAATATGTATAATTATCCTGAAGGAAATTCCGCAATGCAATAAGCTGAGTGGCCAAGGTGGGTTGGTAGATAAATGACTCGGCGGTTTGCTTGAGTTGATCGGCAAGTTCTGGCGGTAAATCAAGTTCCTCGGGTTGCCCTGCTGCTACGGAAATTGGCTCGCTGATGAGGTCGGTGAAATGGACTGGGTGTGAGGTAGCGGTGTAGTTGTAGCCGTCTCGCGGGTTACTCGCCTCGGGTAATAGGTAGATCGACTCCGTGAGTTGGGTTAGCTCTGGTAGGCTCGTGCCTCTGGTGCCGTGGAGTGACGTGAAGAGGTTTTGCCCTGTTGGGTTGGTGGTATGGTAAATGCGGTGCCTGATACCCGACTTGTTACCTAGCTTACTGGATGGCGAAAAAGTGATGGGAGCCTGAAGTTGATTTTTGGGTGTTTTCACCGCCGACCATGAGACTCCATCAAACCGTGTGAAAGCGAAGGAGCGTAGATGGATCCTACTATTGAATAGGGTGGTGGCATCAACCGCATTCTCCAGTTCGACAAAGACCTCGGGTTTTGCGCTCGGTTTATAATTACTGTTAGGTGGCAGGTCTCGCTCCAGTTGTCGATTGAATTTCCAGTCGCCCGATCGTTGACCATCGAACTGGACGTCATTTTCATTGCCGTCTGTTCCGTCGCCCTGACCTCCAGCTTTATTCGGATCTGACACAGTTTCCCTTATGCTCATCATGATCTCCTGAGTTGGTGCGGCAAGGCTACTTGTGAGAACAACAAAACAGGCCTCTATAAAAATGACGGCGGCCCCGAGAGATAAATAGTCGAGCCAGGTGGCCGAGCGAAGGCTGAACATACGCGGCTGCGAGGAGTCTTTTCTAATGCCCCAGAACGCGAGGCCTGCGACTAGAGTAGCTACCGCCAGACAAGAACGCAGCAGCATCGACGGCGAGCCTTCCCATCCGCGGAGGAGGGCATAGGCGCCGGCAACGGCTACAATGAGTGTTAGGCTACGCATTTTTTTCAAACGGCGGCTTGGAAGGTTTTGTGGCGGTATCTTACTTGGCGGATGTCGATGATGAGAGTTTGTGGATGTTTACTTAAGAGATGCTGCCACGAATCTGGAGTCATATCCGATATGATCATTAACGCATGATCTGGTGAGACAGCGCGCAAGGTGCTTTCTAGATCGTGGGCTTCTGATCCAGCTGATCGTCGAATCCTAGCTAATCTGTTGAGGGTATCCACCACCTGCATTCGGTTTGAACAAGTGACTGGTTGCCAGTCGAAAAAATCAGACGTCAGTGTGCAGGGAATTCCTCGGTTTTGGATCTCGATGAGTGATCCAGCAAGTAGGGATAGGGCTCGCTCGAAACGATCCTCTCTAAGCATTTCCCTCCCTGTGGCATAGGAGTGGAAAACAATATGGCATTGATCTGGATGGAAACCGGGTGGGTCATACTCCCTGACGCGAAGTCCGTGGCCCCGTGCCAAGGACCGTGCTGACGCCGGCCAATGGATGCGTCGAGCCGAGTCGCCGGCCTGCCATGGTCGGATCCCGCGCGGCTCTCCAGATGCCTGTCCTGAGGTCAGTCCGCTTCTAGGCAAAGTATCATGAAGCGAGCCGTAGCTAGTCAGCTCCAGAGGGATAATAGGGCGTGGTGTGATGGTGATTTCTTTTCGGATTTCAAGCTGCCGTTTACTTAAGAAAAGTCCCAATGGAAAGGTGGTGGAGAGCGTTGCATGATGAACGACCTCATAACCACGACCAGGGATGGTTGTTGACTGAATGATCCGCGAAGCAGAATCGGCAGCCGTCCAAGGCGCCATGGCGCAGTAGAGTGTTTTTCCTGGAAGTGAAAGATGAACCTCCGTGTTAAATGCATCCAGGAAGGTCCTCCTGTTATGCAATGTCAGCTCCAGATCAAAGGGAACCCCAGCAGCGACATGGGAAGGAAGATGAATACTCGCTTCCAGTTTGTGGAGACTGAATAGTCCTAACAGTCTAGCGGAGATAAACAGGATGACACTGCATAGCGCGAGTATGATGAACAAGCCATCGGCCGCAAAAAAACCACCCCCTAGCAGCGCCAGCGTGCCACCGGCTAGGGCGGCACCACGACGGGTGATGGATAGTCGCTTCATCATGATGCTGTGACTCTGCCAGTAATTCTGTTGGATGGAAACTAGGAATATGCCTCGAACGGGCAAAAAAATGAGCCGCATGAATCAACATGCGGCCCATCGAGTGAGTATTAAATTGGAGGACTTCGTCCTGATTAGTCCATGTCTTTCTTCTCGTGCTCAGTGTCGAGTTGAGCGAGGAATCCTTTAACCGTCGGAAACTGAGAGGCGGAAAAACGGCTGAACTCTTTACCGTTATCACCAAAGAGGAGCACGGTGGGAACGCCACTCACCTTGTATTTTTTGAGAACTTTCTGATTTTTCTTATAGAGAGCCTTATCTGCTTTTGGGATATCAATTTTGACGAGGATATATTTCTTGGAAGCTCCATCGGTGAAGGCCTTTTTCGAGAATACCTTTTTATGCATCATGATGCAGGGAGGGCACCAATCGGATCCGGTGAATTCAACCATGACGGGCTTTTTCTCTTTTTTTGCTTTGGCTAGAGCGGCGTCAACGTCGGTCATCCATCCGCTTCCTGCGAGAGAAACACCCGAAAGTGCAACGAGAGCGAAGGCGGTGGTCATAAGTAGTTTTATTGCTTTCATCCTCAATAAGACGTATCAAAACGTGATTTTATTCCAAAAATATCGAAAAACTGCCACGATAATGCTAACTCCTGCACATGCAAAAACTGCTTGTAGCCACTGGAAATAGCCATAAAACCGAGGAAATCCGCGCCATGCTTGGAGCTGGATATGAGGTGTCTGATCTGAAGTTACATCCCAAGCTACCCGTTGTGGATGAGACCGGAACGACCTTTCTTGAAAACGCCACTCTTAAGGCTGTGGAGATAAGTCAGCAGGTTCCTGGACTGGTGTTATCTGACGATTCTGGACTGGAAGTCGATGCCTTGGGCGGTGACCCAGGGGTCTATTCATCGCGTTATTCGGGTGAGGACGGAAATGACGCGGCAAACAATGCCAAATTACTCAGGGAGCTAGACGGCGTGGAGGCTAGGACCGCCCGCTTCCGGTGTGTGATCGTGTTGGCTGAAAATGGAGCTGTCTTGGCCTACTTCGATGGTGCCGTAGAGGGGCGGATGATTCATGAGCTGCAAGGGCAGGGGGGATTCGGTTACGATCCACTTTTTGTGCCCGATGGGTATGAGGATACTTTTGCCGAACTTGGGGAAGAAATTAAAAACGGTCTAAGTCATCGCGCCCGCGCCATGGATAAAGTAGTGGCGTGGTTGGATCGGGAGAATGACTAGGAAGACTGAATCTTATCTGTGCCCATCCTCTTCATCAGTGGTAATCCGTCTTAGAAAAGATTCAAAAGACAGATGGTGCAGATGTCTACAGATCGAGACATCCACTCACGCTGACGGTAATTGGGCTGAGGGTGAGGTAAGAAAAAGTGAGACTTAAGACAATCATGGGATTTGAGGGCTTGCGAGGATGAGATAAGCAGCATAAAGAGGTCGTAGTGAGTTCATACTGAACAGCACACTAGCATTATGTCATCCTCTTGTTGTTCCCAAAAAATCGAGCCTCCTCCACCTGAGGAAGAGAAATCATCGTGCTGCGGTGGCGGTGGGAAAAAGCGTTTCGACTGGTTACTCTGGGGCTCTTTGGTGTTCGTACTACTGGGATATTTCGGGCATCTATTTTTTGCTGAAAACATTTTGGCGCTTTCAAACCAAGCGGCGCACTTCAGCATGGGGATATTCGAGTTGATGAATAAAATGTGGTGGGGTCTTGCACTGGGTATTTTTGCAGTAGGAGCCCTTGGATGGGTTCCTCGTGAGTGGGTTGCAGCCGTGCTGGGGAAACCTGGAACCCTTTCAGGTATTCTACGTGCAATGTCAGCTGGGCTGATTCTGGATCTTTGCAACCACGGTATCCTACTCGTCGCGATGAAACTCTATGAGCGCGGCGCATCCTATGGGCAGACACTCGCATTTCTCATTGCCAGCCCGTGGAATTCGCTTTCACTCACACTGATCCTTTTTGCCCTAATCGGACTTAAGTGGACACTGATCTTTATTGCTCTTTCGGGTGTGATCGCCGTGGTAACCGGATTGATTGTCGAACGGATGGTCAAGGCTGGACGTATCCCAGCCAACCCGAATCAGGTTGAGCTCCCCGAAGGATTTAAATTGTGGCCGGAAATCAAATCGACTTTCCGGAAATCGCGAATCAATCACATTTTGTTAGGAAAAATGCTCAAAGCTGGATTGAGTGAATCGACCATGATCCTGCGCTGGATCTTTTTTGGCACCGTACTCGCTGCAGCGATCAGGGCATTCGTTCCTGCTGATGTGTTTGGCGCTTGGTTTGGCCCCACCTGGATCGGTGTGTTACTGACATTGGTGGCCGCAACAATTATTGAAGTTTGCTCGGAAGGATCTAGCCCGATTGCCGCCGATCTGGTCACACGGGCAGCCGCGCCGGGAAATGGGTTTGCATTCCTAATGGCCGGCGCTGCCACGGATTATACCGAGATCATGGCGCTGAAGGAAACCACACGCTCGTGGAAAATGGCCTTTGTCCTCCCCCTACTCACCCTGCCGCAGGTGGTGATCGTCGCATGGGCGATCAACGCCTGGGCAAGTCAGTGAGTTAATAAGTTGGAATTTATTCAACAATCAAGGCGTCCTCAGCCTTAGGCTCGGCCGCTTTCCCTTTGTTGCGCGGAGTAATGACAATCGCGTGATTATCGTAGCGAACATTGCCTGCTGCCTGATCAACGATGTATTTGAGCAGGGTTTCAGCTGGGATTCTGTTGAGCCGGAGAGTGACTGAGCGACCTTTAAATCCGCCTGTAGGGTCCTGAACAATGAAGTTAGGAGTTACCTTCTTTTTGGATTCTCTTTCAACCTGAACGGCAAGCATTTCCAGTGCTTCTTGGATGGTAGTCTTCTCGAGGTTCACCTTCGGAATGATGACCATGCGTAAGGCGGCTTTGCGTCTTCCTATTTCCAGAGAGTTTCTATTTGTGCTGATGTGAATCAACTTTGCCCTCGCCTGTGGGTGGTGAGGGTATATTTTAAGAACTCCTTTGAAGCTAGTCTTAGCGAGGTCAAAGTTGCCCTCGTTCATTGCGTGAAGCCCCATTTGGTAAAAGCTTTTGGCTTTTTGGACGCGGGCATCAGCTTCGGCGTATGCCGTGGTAGTGGAGGCGAGGGAGGCAAAGACGCCAAGCGTCATTGCCACAATCATGGTTGTGGTTCTGTTTTTCATTTTGGATCGTGGTATAAAAACTGACTAGTTTAGGTGTAAAACTAGCTGGTTCTTTGTTGAACCATAACCCACATGGTGAGTGCAAAGTTATGGAGTTATCTACAATATAGCCATAGCAGATAGATCTGCAAAGGGTAAAATATGAGTGCTTGGCACTGATGCGTATTTGCCCTTTCATTCGGGCGTGGATAGGTCAGGCAATGAGGAGGACTCAAGTTGTGCATCGTATTCGGTGCCAGCACCCCAGCTCGTGGAGTTGGAGCTGACTCCTGCCGAGGTAGCAGCGGGTCTCCAACATTTACCGGGGATGGTGTTCTTTGATACCTCGGGAAACATTCCCACAAGGAGCCATGCTCCTGTGTCCATCATCGCAGCCCGACCTGTAAACGTCATCCGTGGCCATATTCACAATGAGGATGATCTTAATAGATTGCGTGATGCCGTTAATCAGTGGGACGTCCATTCTCTTTCTCTAGGTTTCCCCGTAGGGGGGGCTTGTGGATGGGCCGACTACGAAGGTTCTTTTTGTTTTGGAATTTACCCAGAGATGTTGGTCTACCAACACGATCGCCAACAGTGGTGGCAATGTGGTGAATTGATGGGGGCTATTGTTAAGGATCCTCAGCCCTCTCCTGTGGTGAAAGTTGGTGAATTTGAGGAGTCCATGTCTCGCTCCGATTATCAAGATGGCGTACGGCGTATCCATGAATACATTGCCGCTGGCGATATTTATCAAGTCAATCTAACACAGCGTTATTCGGCCGCTGTAAAAGGAGGGTCGTTATTTCCCCTCTACCATCACCTGAGAGAGGGGACACCAGCGCCCTTGGCCGTGTGGATGGAAATCGAAGATCGTGAGATATTGTCATCATCACCAGAGACATTTCTACGCATGAGTGGTCGGGGGATCGAAACTCGTCCGATCAAGGGCACACGTCCCCGTTTTCAGGATGAGGAACAGGATAAGGCATCGGCCATGGAGCTGCTGAACTCTGAAAAAGAAAACGCAGAGCTGATCATGATCACCGACCTTGAACGAAACGATCTTGGTCAGGTGTGTGAATTCGGAAGTGTACGCGTGGCCGATATGCTGGCTTTGGAGAAACTGGAACACGTCTATCACCTAGTTTCGACCGTGACTGGGACACTACGTGAAGATGTCGATCACCTCGACGCGCTTAAGGCTTGCTTTCCGGGAGGCAGTATCACAGGAGCTCCTAAAAAGCGTGCGATGGAAATCATCGATGAACTTGAAACTGTCCCAAGAGGACTTTACACGGGCGCTGTCGGTTACATTGGATTTAACGGGGAAAGCCAATTTAATATTCCGATCAGAACTCTGGTCAGAGACGGGGATACACTTCACTACCACGTTGGTGCAGGAATTGTCGCAGACTCCGATCCAGCAGCTGAATATCAGGAAACTCTTGATAAGGCCAAGGGTATCCGTCTTGCCATCGATTGTTTTCAAAGGGCATAGCAACATGCACTTGCTCATTGACGAATGGTAATCAGCCCCTAAATTTCGCGTGAATTACCTACATAATTTTATGAAATCCATACGTCTCATTCTCATCGCATGCTGTTTTAGCCTTCTCTCATCGTGCTCACTGCTCACCAGCCTTCTAAAAGTTCCTGCAAGTCTGCTAAAGGCAGTGGGGCGCACCGCTGGTATAGGCCTGACTGATGATGCACCTGAGCCTGTGAAAGAGGGGGGAAATACAGATACCATTGAGTCCGCTGCCCAAAAGCGTCAGACTCCTTCCGAGTAATCCTTTCCGGGTAATTGTCTTGGTACAAAAAAAGGGACAAAAAAACACGGCCTGACAGAATATCTGCCGAGGCCGCGCTTGAGTGATTTTTTGTCGAGTGGTTATTTGTAGAAATTAGCTGCATCCGCAGCCACCGCCACAACACTGTGAGTTGGCGAAGTTTTCTCCGACAACGTCCCAGTTAACAACGTTCCAGAATGCGCCAATGTAGTCGGGGCGACGGTTCTGGTAGTTTAAGTAGTAAGCGTGCTCCCAGACGTCGAGTCCGAGGATAGGCTTGCATCCACAAGCGCCAGCAATCTCACCCATGAGTGGGTTGTCTTGGTTAGCAGTGGACGAAACAGCCAGTGAGCCGTCTTCCTTAGCGCCGAGCCATGCCCAGCCGGAGCCGAAACGTGTGGCTGCCGCCTTGGCAAATGCCTCCTTCATGCCATCGAGTGAGCCGAAGCTGGCATCGATTGCCGCAGCGAGATCGCCGGAAGGAGCCGATGCACCACCAGGGGCGATCACCTTCCAGAAAAGGCTGTGGTTGAAGTGACCGCCGCCGTGGTTACGGAGAGGGGTCTGGATGTCTGCAGGAACCTTATCGAGGTTCTGGATGAGAGCATCCACAGAAACGCCTTGGAGGTCGTCATTGCCTTCGAGAGCGCCGTTAAGTCCGGCGACGTAGGTTGCGTGGTGCTTGCTGTGGTGGATTTCCATGGTGCGCGCATCAATGTGCGGCTCGAGGGCGTCGTATGCGTATCCTAAATCAGGTAATTCGTGGGCCATAATTCTTTTTTGGGTTGTATGAGTTGTCATCTCTGTGACGTTGGAGTATTGATACCCAACGTGCGGATGACCACGGCACTATGCCGTAGCTATCCGTCATCGCAAGTAAAACTCTGTGTCAGCATTTAGATCATGATTTCTCCCGAACAGCTTCCCTTTATCACCGCAGCCGCTGGACTCCTCGTTGGTATCCTCATAACATGGCTCATCTTTTCATCCAAAAACAAAGGCCGCGCCGAAGTTGATGCCGAAAAACTCAAGTCCGAGCAGCAGCGTAGCCAACAGTCTTCCCTGAACCAGCAAGCGCTCCAGACCCGCTATGAAGCCCTACATACCAACGAAAGAGCCCTTCGCCAGACCCAGACGGAGCTCGAAGTCCGCCTTCAGGAGGAGAAAAAAGCTGCCGCCGAAAAGCAGGCCCTCCTTGAAAAATCCGAGCTTCGCCTGACGGATACCTTTAAGGCCCTGTCGGCCGAAACCCTGAAATCCACCCAGGAGCAGTTCCTGTCATTGGCAAAAAACAGCCTCAAAGCTCAGCAGCAAGAGGCGACCCATGAAATGGAAAAACGCAAAATCGCCGTTGAGCAAATGGTGAAACCTATTTCCCAGACGCTGGAAAAAGTCCAGAACCAGATCAGCGAAAGCGAGAAAATCCGCGAAGGCGACAAAGCTAGCCTGAAACAGCAAATGGTCCACATCGCCGAGGCCAACCAAGGTCTTCAACGTGAGACAAGTAAACTGGTTAAAGCACTCCGACAACCCACAGGTCGTGGCCAGTGGGGCGAAATGCAGCTCCGCCGAGTCGTGGAAATGGCAGGCATGCAGGAGCACTGCGACTTCGAAACGCAGACGACCACCACCACCGACGAAGGCAAACGTCTCCGACCCGATCTCATCGTTAAACTTCCCGGCGGCCAGCACATCGTAGTCGATTCCAAAGCCCCCATGGACGCCTATCTCGATGCCATCGAAGCAGAAGACGACGATCAACGTGCCACTGCCATGGCGCGCCATGCACAGCAGGTCCGCACTCACGTCCAACAGCTCGGCAGTAAAAAATACCAGGACCAGTTCGATACCACGCCGGAGTTCGTTGTTCTTTTCCTCCCCAGTGAAGCCTTCTTCTCAGGGGCCCTTTCAGAAGACTCATCACTCATTGAAAAAGGGGTTGATCAAGGTGTCATTCTCGCCACACCAACGACATTGATCGCTCTGCTGCGTGCCGTTTCCTTTGGCTGGCGACAAGAGGCACTCGCGCAAAATGCCCGTGAAATTTCAGCTGTTGGAAAAGAACTCTACTCCCGACTCGGCGCATTCGCGGGTCACGTCCAGAAGCTTGGGCGTAGTTTGAATTCTGCCGTAGGCGACTACAACAAAACCGTCGGCTCACTCGAAACTCGCATCCTATCAGGGGCTCGTAAATTCGAAGAGCTGGGAGCCTCCCCTGAGACCGCTGAGATTCCCGAAACAAAGGAGATAGAAAGCCTGCCACGTGAACTTCGTGCCGGTATTTCCGAGGCCCTACCACCTGTCGAGCAAGCCATCCCCAGCGGGGAAGAATTTACCATCACCCCAGGTGAAGGGTTTGCAGCTCCCTCAGATGACGACTTTGGCTTTGAAGGCTTCGCTAGTCCTGAGCCTGTCGAGCCAGAAAAAACCCCTGACGCCAGCTCCGCAGCGGATGATCTAAGGTCTGCTTTCGAGTAGTATGGAGCGCGGGTTTGTAACCCGCATCAACCCAAGTTCTTATCCTGCCGCGGGTTACAAACCCACACTCCATATTACTTAAACTCAATACACATCGCCTTGGGGATCTCTATCTTATTCCCCGTGTAGCTGAGCATACCAGTTGTCTTGTCTACTTTAAAAACCGGCACATTGTTGGATTTTTGGCCAGCTACTAACAGCCATTTTCCAGATGGATCGAGATTGATATTCCGTGGAATCCAAACTTCAGCCCCAATCGTCTGAATACGCGCGATTTTTCCACCACCGCCTACAGAGAATACCGAGATGGAATCGCGACCCGTTTCGGTCAGATTACGGTTAGCGCAGTAGATAAACTTACCGTCCTTTGAGACACGGATTTCCGAGCAACTCATAGCGGTTTTATCAGCTCCCTCAGGTAAAGTGCTAACTAGCTGCTTTGGGGTGAGTTTACCTGAGACGGGATTTTGATCGAAGACAGAGATGCTGAGCGTTAGTTCATTCAGGACATAGGCCTGTTTGCCGTTTTTGCCGAATTTCATGTGCCTAGGCCCAGATCCTGCCGGTGATTGGCTAAATCCAATATGCGTCAGTTTTGCTGTGTCGGGTTCAATGGCGTAGATCATGATCTTATCGATTCCTAAGTCGGGGGCGTAGGCAAACTTGTTACTAGGTCCGCTGTAGATCGAATGCGCGTGGGGTTTGGTCTGGCGCGTAGGATGAACACTTGAGCCCTTGTGTTTGTGAAATGAGGTAACTTTACCAATAGTGCCGTCCTGGTTTAACGGGAAGGAAACGACATTACCCTCGGAGTAGTTGGCGACCATCAATACCTTGGATGTGGCATCAAGACTGACATGGCAGAGTTTTTTACCCTTCGCCGCCTGTTTACCAATTTCTACCAACTTTCCGTCACTGTGGATTTTGTAAGCCGCCACACAGCCAACGCCCTTTTCAATATGGCCCGTTGCATACAGATACGGGTGAGTAGGATGTTTGGCGAGGAAACCTGCACCCCCAATATTAGAAACGAGTTCAGGCTTACTTAAGGAGCCTGTTTGTCCATCCAAGTGGGAGAGATAAATCCCTGTTTCGGCAGAGGCGATATAGACCGGAGTATTTGCCGCAGACAGCCAGTTAATTGAGAGTGTCGAAAGAAGAAGGAGTAAGATGTTTTTTTTCATGATGAGTTTAGATGAGGTTTTTTGCCAAGGCACCGGAGCATGTCCTTAAACTGGAGCTTACTAGGACATCATAAAGGAAAAAAGTGCTTACTTGTCTTTTACGGGTGTGCCGAGGAGTTCTAGCATACCTTGTCCCATGGCTTCACCCACGAGCATGTAGGTCTCGGCATTTTGGTTGTAGTGGAAGTCCTGATTTTTTGGAGACTTATCTGCCTCGCGCCAGAAGTCACGGGTCTCAACCGTTTTTACATTACCCTTAAATTCTGGATACTTGCCACTGCCCACTGCGAGTTGTGCGGCGGCTACTTTTTTGTGAGGTCCTTCCATTTTCCAGCCACCAAATCCAATGGTAGCAATCACGAAAGGTGCGTCAGGAGCTTTAAACTCATTGCGTAGAGACTTGATGAGTCGGACGAGATTTTTCTCATAGCGGCCGGCGGCTGGTTCGCCACCGTCCTTGTGACCCTGCCACCAAACAAAGCCCGCGATTTCGTAACCGCGACCCTTCCAGTGAGGAAACTCCTTGTCAAAATTGGCGAGCGTCTTCTGGGCATCTCCGAAACAATCATCATACTGTTTGCCCGCATACCAATTAACCGGCTTTGGCTTTGTCCCCGTTACCCATGATGGGGAGGCGTCCTTGAAACCAGCATAAGTTCTCCCTTCATATTCGAATTGCTGGCTTCCCGGGGGGAGGAAATCCCATGCCAGTGAGCGGTTGCCTTGTGATGCTTTAATAATGAGCACCGGCACATCGTGGTGATTGCCGAGTAGGTGGCCAAAGCCCAGCTCTGGACCAATGTTATTGTCTCCGGCACCACATCCTACACTCAACCATTTGTTAGCAGTCGCTGTGACAACACCTTTATACCAAACGTCCTTGCGTGAGACCCAATTGCCGTCTTTGTCGATGAGGTAGGGGAATTTTTTGTTTTCACGGACAACGGTTGATAATGTTCCGGGGATGTCGATACGTGCGATCCAACCCAGCCCACCGGCTTGTGCGTTTAGGTAGGTGATTTTGAATGAAACTTTTTTACCGGCTTCCAGCTTGAGCGGAGTGTGTATGGCGTTTTTGCCGGTTTCGCGGCGGTAAACCTCGATCCCATTGACCTTCATGATGTTATAGGTCGATCCACCAAAACCGGGGCGGAATTCGTAGGTTCCAGTTGCTTTGATTTGAAGCGTGCCGCGTGTCACTTGTGTTCCGCCACCTGGGTATGGGGTTGGTTTTGTACCACCGAAGCTTTCAAGCTTTACGGTCTTGATCGGCTTTAATGTATCGTAATCCTTACTCGCATCATAGGCTCCCTCGTACACCGACACGACAGGGTTTTGAAATTCCTCACCCCAGCGCGAGCCACCTCCGGTGGCCTGGCCAATGCCTACCATATTAGATTGACCAGCGAGGATGTAAACTTTGACGGGCTTGGCTTGTGCCAGTCCATTTGGTGCAAAGAGGGCACCGGCAAGAAGGCAGGTGCAGAGTAATGATTGAGACATAATTTTTATTGAGTGGTATTCCGCTATTTCCCTGAAGTTTTGATGGTTTTCCCTAAAGCTCGGGCGATGACAAAGTTGGTGAGTGTTTCCGACTGGAACCATCCCTTCCACATGTTGTGTCCTTGGCCTTTAATCAATTCCACTTTCGCTGGTCCACCGAATTTCTTGTAGCGATCTACCAAAATGGCGGTGTTTTTTTCGTAGGGGACTACTTTATCGACATCTCCATGAAGATGAAAAATGGGCACGTCCGCTTTGGCGAGGGGTTTGAGTCTTTCGATGGGGTTGTGTTGGCTTAACTTGCTCTTAAGCTCCTCAGCGGTCATCTTGTAAGCTCCGGCGGCATTCTTGAGTCCGGGGTAGCTTTCGAGATTGCAGACCGGATAGAGTGCGGCGATTCCACCGACTTTCTCAGGGTTTTCTACCGCCCAGTTGTAGAGCATCAGTCCACCACGACTGCGGGCAAGTAGGCAGGGTTTTTTGGAGAGCTTACGTTGGGTGACAAGATATTGGTAGAGGTCTGAATATATCTTTCGGCCTTCAGGGTTACCGTAGGATTCGCCGACATCAATTCCGGCTATGGCTATTCCCTTGGCTAAAAAACGTTCGAACATCCACACCTCGGCTTTGGACGGGAGGCCTCGTAAAGTTGGTGCATACCAGACCCAGGGGATTTCCCCGTCGAGTTTCTCGGGTAGTATGACAAAAGCATCATGCCCATTGAGGCGAAACGACTCACCCTTCATGGGTAGCTTTTTGTTGCCTTCAGTAATTTTGGCCTGTCCAAAGGAGAGGGTTGCAAGACTAAGACTAAAACCAAGAGCAAGTGAGAGAGTCCGAAAAAATTGATAGGTTTTCATAGGTATAATTATCGGTGGGTTGTTAGTTTAAGCCATCAGTTGTTTGATGGCTCCTACTTGATCCAACTTCTTGCGTGACATCTCCAGATCAAAATCACCATAGTGCTTGATAGGGTTTCCATATGCGTTGAGCAGTGTGGTGTACCAGTTGCCGATGGTTTTATGACCTTCGGTGCCGTGGTAAGGGAGGCGGATGTAACGCCCGCTCATATCGAGCTTGCAGTTGTCACCAGCCAGCATCAGGAGGGGTGACTCTGTGCCATGACTATGGTGGCCTTCGCCATTTTCAGGGAAATACACCACCACTGTATTGTCGAACATATTGCCCTTGACGGAGCCCTCGGGGGTAGCCTTGAGTCGCTCGACGATCGTTGCCACTTGCTCCATGTGACCGACTCGGATTTTCTCACGGATCTTTTCTGCGGAAACACCACTGTAGCCACCATTGTGCCCTAGTTCGTGAATTGAGATGTGAT
>Ga0302134_10000183_pt1 | contig 23868 bp, 21 predicted proteins | sample CB9_SCM_MG_FD_203123 | JGI IMG/M metagenome (GOLD analysis project Ga0302134, IMG submission 203123) | Marine microbial communities from Western Arctic Ocean, Canada - CB9_SCM | ecosystem: Environmental > Aquatic > Marine > Oceanic | place: Canada: Western Arctic Ocean | collected 2017-09-19
GTGCGCGCCACTTCAGCGACCACTTCACCTGTTTGTGGGTCGTACTTACGCACAGTATCCTGACCAAGGTAAACGAATCCTTCGTCATCTACATCCATCCCATGTCCCTGAGGCGCATCAAATGAACCAATAACATTACCTGCCGCATCAAAATGAATCATTGATGGAGGCCTCACACAGCATTCAGCAATAGACGGTGAGGGTTCAGCTCGCAGTTCGACTGCCATTGCATCATTGGGTCGGTTATAAACCCAAACATTATCATTACTATCTACGGCAAGACCCGTAACTCCACCCATCTTCCAAAGATTAGGCAATGCCTTTGGCCAAATGGGATCATAATAAAAATTCGATACCGTTTGCGCTTGAACGTCAATACCTATGTATGAGATCACGAATAAAGCGCCTGATAATGCAATGAGTGATTTTCTTATTTTTATTTTCATATAACGTCTCCTTCTGAATTTTTTCAGTGCTCGGCCATAGACCTGCCAGCAATTACTATGGGTTCGTTGGTGCTGGGGCGGGTGGAATAATCGAAGCCAAATAAGCAACAATATTGGTCATGTCTTCGACATTCAGGTTTGCGACGACTGGCTTCATTAGTTGTGCGCCCACACCATTTCTGACCCCCTTTTTTAGGTCGTATAGCTGACGCATCATGTAGCTTGGCGAACGACCAGCAATTCCCGGAATAATGCCGATACCCATGAGGTCTGGTCCGTGACAGACCCCACACTGTATTGTCTTTCCAACACCACCACTAACAACAAGCTCCTCTCCCTTAGCAAGGCTTCCGACAGGCACATAAACATTCCAAGGAGACCGTGGGTTACGAAGATAATCTGCCTGATACGTATCCGCAGGTGTTTCTATGATGCGCCCCGCAAGAGCTTCTGTTGGCTCCGTTCCAATCGTGAAATACATATTATTGTTCGGATTTAAATGCATCTCCGGGATAAGATTTACCTCCATTACATGCATCCACCGTGTCCAGGGGATTACTGACCAAAACTCTGCAGCTTCCTGAATTTCCTCATTAGTCATCGCCCGAGCCATTCTGATCATATTCGGAGTGTTTGGTTTTCTAGGGTCTGCGCTGTAGCGTAGACCGTCTCGCATGTCATTTAATTGTTGAATAATGTAGGCAACCGGCAACCCTGCAGTTGGGGCATTTGAGGGGCGTCCCTTTCCATTCGGCAGATGGCAAGAACCGCAAGCCCAATCAGATTCCCCTCTGAGACTTGCGGGTCCGTATTTGATGATATCTGGCATGGGCGGATAGTCGCTCGGAAACCAGTCAATTACATTGTGAGCATCACGAATTTCTATGCGGGAATAAGTCGCGCTGCTGCCCTCTACACTAAGGGGTGTATTTAGTTCTTCTGCATCCTCTCCGGGGCGTAGTTCCCTACTGGGTGGCACCGGCACCCGCGGTTGATCACCTGGCTGAGGCTGGGTTTCATAGCCATAGGCCCACAAAGGTATAGGTTCGTCAGTTTGAGCCTGAACTACTGATGATCCAATGGCAATCAGCAAGCCATACATTAAAACTACGCTAATTTTCTGCTTCAAGTTATTCTCTTTACGTGAATAAGCATCTCCTTAGGATTTTCTTATATCACGCTCTCAATATGCACCCTACTGCTGATCCGTTGGTGCTGGAGTGGACGGAACAATTGAAGCCAAATAAGCCACGATGTTAGTCATATCTTCAACATTTAGGTTTGCGATAACCGGTTGCATCAGTGCCATACCTATACCATCTCTAGTCCCTTTCTGCATATCATAAAGCTGTCGCATCATGTAGCTTGGCGAACGACCAGCAATTCCCGGAATAGTACCAATGCCCATGAGATCTGATCCATGGCAGATACCACACTGTATGGTTTTACCGGCACCGCTCACTACAAGCTCCTCCCCCTTCGCAAGACTTCCGACAGGCACGTAAACATTCCAAGAAGACCTAGGGTTACGTAGATAATTAGCCTGATGCTCATCCACAGGCGTCTCTATGATACGCCCTGCAAGCGGCTCAGTTGGTTCCGTTCCAACCGTGATATACATATTGCCTGGCTCCAGATGCATCTCCGGAATCAGATCTGCTTCCATTACATTCATCCATGGAGTCCAAGGAATCGCGGCGAAATACTCTGCGGCTTCCTGCATCTCCTCATCAGTCATGGCTGCAGCCAACCGGTTCATAGTTGGCGAATTTGGTTTTCTCGGATCCGCGCTGTAACGCAAGCCGTCCCGCATATCTTTCAATTGCTGGATCGTATAGGCAACCGGCTGTCCAGCAGGTGGCGCATTTTCAGGACGCCCTTTGCCATTGGGCAAGTGACAAGAAGCACAACCTCGGTTCCCAGCCACTCCCATAAGACTTGCCGGTCCATGTCTCATAAGATCGGTCATGGGCGGGTGATCACCGGGAAACCAGTCGATAACATTACCGCCATCCCGAGTATCCATCCGAGAATAAGAGGCACTACTACCTTCTACACGCCGCATCATGCTCACCTCTTCTGGATCGTCTCCAGGCCGAAGTCCATTGCTTGGCGGGATTTGTGCGTTCGGCTGATCACCTGGCTGGGGCTGCGTATCCCAGGCATAAGCCCACAAAGGTTCAGGCTCATTCGTCTGAGCCTGGGCTAATGACAATCCTATGGAAACGGAAAGTCCAAATAGGAGCGCTGCACTAATTTGCTGCTTCACTTTTTATCTCCCTAAATACGGTATTTTGGCTTTAGTCACTGGACCTCAATTTAATAATTCCTATAAATCCGGGTCCTCTAGTTGAGGATAGTTTATACCTAGCTGCTCTAGGTAGGTGTCATACTTTGACGGATCGTAGTAAAACTCTTCCAATCGATCTTGAAATTCCGCCATAGTATCGTGGTTTTTTTCAATAGCAGGTGGATCATTAGGACCAATAAACGGTACATATTCAACTTCGCTCAACTGCTCCTCACGAAAATACTGCCACGCATCCTCTATTAAACCCGGATCTTGAAGAAGGTCAAGCATTGTTGCCGCAAGCACTTTAGCCCCTGCAACCGCCCCTTTGTGAGCTATTGGCGTAGCCATGGCCATAGCATTTGACCAATGATGGCCAGGAAGCCCTTCAATATTAGAGGGGAAGCGCATCGTTACTGTGGGCACGTTCCAGGACACATCACCAATATCATCTGAGCCACCAGAAATTGGCTCTTCGGGTGGCTCCTGTATCCCGTCAAGCTCCATCGCGAGCCCTCCTACCTCATCGGCTTGCATCAAGGTCTGTATGGCCTTTGCAAACTGTTGATCATCCTCTGACCACTTTGGCAAACCCACCGCCTTAATATTCTCATCCATAGCCAGCGCGATAGGTCTATTGAAATGCCTGGGCCAAGCAGCCCCAACTATGCGCCGACTCATCACCGTATCGGTCATCATGGCCGCACCTTCAGCAACTCGATGGAGAGTATCAAAATTGGCACGTATTCCTTCTGCATTAATTTCGCGAATAAAATACCAGACAGTTGCTAGTGAAGGCACAACATTAGGCTGGTCTCCGCCATCAACAATCACATAATGGGAACGCTGCAAAGGATGCAGATGCTCGCGACGAAAATTCCATGCAACATTCATTAATTCGACTGCATCCAGCGCGCTACGCCCCCTCCATGGCGCCCCTGCCCCATGCGCTGCGACACCCTCAAATGAATACTCAACAGAAATCAAGCCAGTACCTCGTGGATTACCCCAACTTACTGTTAGGTTGTCCGCTACATGCGTGAAAAGCACAGCATCAACGTCTTTATATCGCCCGTCGCGAGAAAACCAGGCTTTTGTCCCCACTAATTCCTCAGCCACCCCGGGCCATAACACTAATGTGCCAGACATATCCTCTCGCTCCATAATCGCCTTGACCGCTAAGGCCGCCGCTATATTCACAGCCTGACCAGAATTATGCCCTTCGCCATGACCAGGCGCGCCATCAATCATCGGCTGACGATAAGCAACTCCAGGGAACTGAGAGGCCTTAGGAATCCCATCAATATCAGAACCTAAAGCAATGACTGGGCTTCCTTCACCCCAGGTGGCCCACCATGAGGATGGGATGCCAGAAACACCCTGCTCTACAGAAAAACCATTGCTCTCGAGAATTTCCGTTAAATAACGTTGCGTCTGAAACTCCTGAAACCCAAGCTCAGAGAATGAGAAAAGACTATCAATGACCTCCTGGACTAGCTTTTGATTGCTCTCAACCGAATCAGCAGCTTCGGCCTTTAAGCCGGTCAGCTCAGAAGGTGTTTGCGCAATGCCTTTGACCCAAGTCACAGGGCTAATAACTAAGAAAATAGCTACAATTACTTTTATATAGCGTGTCATGGCATTCCTTTATTATCTTTATTCAACCAATGAAGCAAAATCATTTTAACGGAAACAGATAAGGCAGTTTGGGCTAACTGAGAAAATAGAACATCACATAGGTTACGAGTTCATAGTGAAACACCTTTAAAGAGTTCATCATCCGGCTAGAATAGACTTGAAAAAATTAGTAACCCTTGACGCAGGCTGCACGAGATGAGTAACTCTCAACTTCCAACCCACGCTCACTAACGGAAAATTATAGACAATGAAAGCAGTAGTTCTTTCTCAACACGGAGATATAAGTCAACTCAAACATGTGGATGACTTCCCAGATCCTCACGTCAAAGACGGTCATGTCATTATTCAGGTTAAAGCAACCTCTTTTAACTATCATGACGTCTTTACCGTCCGTGGCATGCCAGGTATCACGGTGCCTATGCCTATGATCATAGGTCTTGACATAGCTGGTGAAATTCTAGAAATCGGAAAAGATGTAACCGATTGGACAATTGGAGAACGCGTACTCGTAAATCCGATTAACCGTGAAAAAGGACTGATGGGAGAAATGATGCATGGCGGCCTGGCTGAGAAATGTCTCGTTGCCGAACATCAACTACTTCGGATGCCTAGCAACATAACATTTGAAGATGCAGCAGCTCTGCCGGTAGCCTACGGTACAGCGCACCGCATGTTAATCACACACGATACGGTAAAACCTGGCGATAAAGTTTTAGTGCTAGGTGCGAGTGGAGGCGTTGGTACAGGCTGTGTAGTTCTCGCAAAAATGCTGGGAGCAGAAGTCATTGCCTGTGCCTCTAGTGCTGAGAAAGCAGAACGTCTGAAATCCCTTGGAGCCGACCATGTAATTAACTACAAAAAAGAAAATTTTTCGAAATGGGTGATTAAGAAATTTGGCAAACCGCAGCGCCGCAGTCACGAAGGTGGGGTTGATGTCGTAATTAACTTTACAGGCGGTGACACATGGGCTCCCACATTACGTTGTGTAAAGCGTGGGGGGAAAATATTGGTATGTGGTGCAACAGCCGGCTATGACCCTAAGGAAGACCTTCGCTACGTTTGGACCTTCGAACTTCAAATTATAGGATCAAACAGCTTTTACGATAATGACCTGAAAGCCCTAATGGATCTAGTACAAAAAAGAAAAATCAAACCCGTTATTGATGAAGTACTACCTCTTTCAGAGGCATCAGAAGGTCTTCGACGAATTGACGAACGGAAAGTATTTGGAAAAGTAATTATTTCTCCTTAAATTGTCAGTTCATGAACAGGCCTTGTCCCTCAAGTTACCCAAAAATGTTTGAATTACAGTAGGCAACCTTATGGGCATACCGCTACCTGACCCAATAGGACACTCAGGCAATCTAGGGCTGTTATTTGAGGAGCATGCGAACGAGGACCGTCCAGCACTTATCGACCTAAGAGATAAGAAAAAAAGCCATATAATTACTTACAATGAGCTCGATACTTGTTGTAACGCGGTAGCGCGCGGATTAACGAAAAGGGGGCTTAAGCCAGGGAACCGTATAGGGATACTTTCACTAAACCGAATAGAATTCATTTCGACCTTGCTTGGAGCTATGCGGGCAGGTGTTATCCCCGTTCCTATGAACGTTAAGTTACCTGCACATATTATTTCTTACATAATCAAAGATGCGAATATAAAACTGCTATTCGCAGAAACCACATTCAAACAACTATTTCCCCTTAATATCCAAACTATCGAATTTGATAGTTCATTTGACGAGTTTTTGGATTTTGGGCCTTTTGAGGCTTTTGATCCCACGCCAGATTCTATAGCGGTTCAACCCTACACATCAGGGTCTACTGGCCAGCCAAAAGGCGTACTACTGACACACTATGGGCAAAACTGGAGCAGACGAATTCTTTCACATACACGTGGCACCACAAAAAATGATGTGATCCTAGTAGCTGCGCCGCTCTACCACAAGAACGCTCTGAACGCTGTAAAACAAGGTCTTACTGCGGGCGCAACATTGCCGCTATTACCTCAATTTTCCGTTGAACGGTATATAAAAGCGATTGGAGAATATCGTTGTACCGTTATCTCAGGCGTACCCACGATGATCTCTATGGTTTTGAATTCAAAAAACCTCTTAGCCGACACCGAAACCCGTTCAGTACACACAGTAATGATGGGTTCAGCTCCATCCTCCTCACAATTACTCTCCGCGATTAAAGACCAGTTTCCCAGTGCCGAAGCGCTCGTTGTTTACGGCGTGACTGAAGGTGGTCCCGTACCGTTCGGCCCACATCCTAATGGCAAATCACGTCCAAGTGGCTCGATAGGCGCACCTTACGCTGGCACCGAAGCAAAACTTATCGGAGGAGCCACGCCATATGAAGGAGAATTAATGGTAAAAAATCCTGGTGTGCTAGCTGCGTACCATAACCTTCCAAAGGAGACGCAAAAAAGAATTCAAAATGGTTGGTACCTAACCGGGGATATTTGTCGCTGTGATAAAGATGGATTTTATTATTTCCTAGGCCGTATCGATGACATGTTTGTATGTGGCGGAGAAAACATTTATCCCATAGAGGTCGAAACGTTGCTTGAACGATACTCAAAAGTCGATCAGGCACTAGTTATTCCTTTTGAACACGATCTAAAAGGGTATGTGCCATACGCTTTCATCGTTCCAAATGAAAAAAACCAGGCCTCAGAAGAAGAAATCAAGCAGTTTGCCTTAGCGAATGGCCCCCCCTACATGCACCCAAGAAGGGTATTTTTTATAAAAAACTTACCGCTTACGGGAACCAATAAAGTAGATTACAAGCTTTTAAGAACATGGGCAGTTGAGAACACGCCGAACAAAACTCTTAAACATTAACAAGCTAAAGGCAATTAAATGAATAAAGAAGCTATCGGCGTTGAAGCCTTACAAGAACTCCTAACTCGCGGACCTTTTAACCGCTGGTTAAACTTCTCGGTTCTTTCGGCCAACGATGAAGGCATCGAAGTTGAAGTAACCTGGCGTGAGGAATGGGTCGTTAATCCGAAACGACGTTATACGCACGGCGGTATTCTTGCGGCGATCATAGATACAGCAGCTGACTATGCCATCGCAGCAGCCCTGGGACGCCCCGTGCCAACAATTAGTATAAGAGTGGACTATCACAAAGCAGCTCAACCCGGAAACCTAAAGGCAAAGGCACATGTGGTGCGTATGGGCGGGCAATATTCTACGGCTGAGGCCTACGTCTATGATGTGGAAGGATCGCTTGTCGCTAGCGGACGAGGAACGTACTACACAGCACCTCCTCGATCATAAATTTGCCTATAAAGACCAACAATATGAACGATAATCAAAAAAATGAAAATTTTCGGCAATTTTTAGACCGATTACGCACTGAAAAAGAACTTATTGATATCAAGCAACCGATAGATATAAGACACATCGCTACCCTGGTGGACCAGGCAGAAACCGCTCTTCTTTTCCATAATGTAAATGGCTATGAAATTCCGGTCGTCTCCGGGATTCTTCGTTCTCGTAACAGAGCCATTTTGTCAATGGGTTGCAACAACTACTCCGAGATAGAACACCGATTAGCGCAAGGAATCGATAACCCAATTCCGCCAACCTACATCACAAAAGCAAATAACAAAGAAGTCATACAAACCAACGATGATGTAGACCTCTATCGTCTACCTATCCCTATGTCTTCGATCTATGATGGTGGCCCAATGATTACTGCCGGAGTGGTAATCGCAAAAGATCCTGAGTTTGGCTTTAACTCTGGGATGTACAGGTTCATGGTTAAAGAAAAGAACCTCACCGGAATAGATATCGTGACGCCCAATAATATGCGTTTGTTTGCACAACGCGCTTACGAATCGGGTCAACCATGTCCCATTTCAATTTCTATTGGCACTCACCCGTTTGAAATTATGGGCTCCGGTTTTAGATCGCCACTTGGCACTGATGAAATGGCCCTAGCAGGGGGCATCCGTGGTACGGCAGTCGAACTGACAAATTGCGAGACTATAGACCTGCCGTGTATAGCAGATGCGGAGATCGTTCTTGAAGCTGAAATTTTACCCACTGGCTGGACCCATCCTGAAGGTCGATTTGGCGAATTTACTCGTCTCATGGGCGGACTTCACTGGAATCCCATAGTAAGAGTAAAGGCAGTCACAATGCGTAGGAATCCTATCTACTATGCATTACACATGCCTTGGGAAAATACCTGGTTAGCAGCGCCTACCAGGTACACTGCTATTCGACGCGCAGTCAAAAGTGCTGGCGTCGACCTCAAGGATATAAATGTCACGCTCGGTGGCTGCGGTTTTTGGCACGCAATCATCTCTATAAATAAACAAGCAGGGGAAGGCAAAAACGCTTTGCTTGCAGCATTGACAGCACAGGATATTAAACACGTTGTCGTCGTTGATGATGATATCGATGTCCACAACGCTGAGGATGTGGAATGGGCGATTGCAACCCGCGTGCAGGGCGACAAGGATATAATTATTATTCCTGGAGCACGAGCTAAACCGCTCGATCCTAGTCTTTCAGTGACGTCACCAGGAGTAGTGCCCACTGGTGCAAAAGTAGGAGTGGATGCCACTATCGGCGAAGGCATCCCTGCTGAACGTTTTGAACGAATTGCATACGCGTATGCAGACCGGACAAAAATCAATGACTATCTAGAAGGAAAGGTTGATCCAGTATTAGTTGAAGATGACTGCCAAGAGCTTACGAGTCAGCTAGCAGATAAAATCTTAACCCTGATCAAAGAAACGCCAAAATATTATCAGGAAATTGCTGAAATATTTTCTGAATACGAATTCCGAGTTGTAGCACAAGCCTTGGGTCAACTTCACACCGAAGGCAAGCTCTGGCAAGACAAACGAGGACGTGCTTGTCTTCGGGGCTCTGCCCATGCAGCTGAACCACCAACAAAAACCAATTGACGTATCCGCTATAACCGCCTATGTCATATTCTGCGTCTCACATACAACTTCCACCTTCTGGCCAACTATACGTAGACCATGTAGCACACTATGTAGAGGAAATGGACCAGGCTAGCCAAGACCTCAGAAACTTAGGGTTCACATTGACGCCCTTTTCACTTCAATCGCACAAGACAAAACCAAACGGCATGCTGGAACCTGCTGGTGCCGGTAATAGATGTGTGATGCTTGAACGAGGCTATATAGAATTTCTTACTCCAACCGGAACAACTCCAATCGCGAACCAACTTCGATCGGGAATTGAACGTTACATAGGCATTCACCTCGTGGCCTTTGGCACATCAGCACCCTCAAAAGATCATTCGCGTTTAATCGAAACCGATTTCTCGCCATTAAAGCCAGTCTCGTTACAGCGCAATATAGAGACCGAGACAGCCATCGAGACCGCTCATTTTATCGTGATACGTGTACCACACGGGACTATGCCAGAAGGTCGCATTCAATTTTGTCACCACCTGACACCACACTTTTTGTGGCAAAGCCGCTGGACTCAGCATGCGAACCATGCAATAGCAATCAGTGATATTATTTTTTGCGTTGCAAATCCTCAGGAAACTGCCGCGCGCTATGCACGCTATACCGGGTTAACCTCAATCACTCAAAAAAACTGTATCCGTATCACGACTAATCGTGGTTCTCTGCTTTTTTTGAATCCTAAGACTTTTACTCGCTGGTTCGGAGTTCATCCACCCACGCTGCCCTGGATTGCAGGCTATATCATTAAGACACGCAATCAGTTAGCCACACTGAATTATCTAAAAACTGCAGGCGTTCCATATCAAACACTTGAAAACGAACGACTGCTAGTTAGTCTCCCCCAAGCTCTAGGTGGGTACCTTATTTTTGAGCCTGAGAATTCCGAAGTGATAGACTTCTAAACTACTATGAAAATTTACTCTAAACAAAACTGGTTGGCGTGCGTAGGCACGGTATTTTTTGCACTAATTCCCTATCACACCGTGCATTCCCAGCTTCGACAGGTAACCATCGGAACTAACCCGGCGGGTACACACTCCTACGTGGTCGCGGGAGCTATAGCAACGGTTGTTCAAAATGAGAGTGGAATCCGATCAATAATCAGACCCTTCTCTGGTTCCTCTGCCTACGTTCCGTTGTTGCACCGGGGAGAAATTACCCTAGGAATGGTAACAAACATCGACTCGTATCTTTCATACTCTGGCCTTCAACCCTATAAAGCGGCCATGTCCAACTTGAGGCTGCTGGGGCGAGCCTTTCCACTTTACATGATGTATATGGTTAGAGGCGATTCAGATTTTTATCGTATAGAGGATTTAAGGGACCAGCGTGTTGTTGTAAGAATACGTGCAAATGCAGCACTGGAATTCCTTCATAGAGCTATCCTTGCAACAGGCGATCTAACCGGGGAAGACATTAATGAAGTCACTGTTGGAGGACTGACGGACGGAGCTAGACTTTTAACCGAGGGTCGGGTTGACGCTGTGTCTATAGGCGTAGATACAGCGCTTACCCTACAGGCACATAGCACGATAGGAGGGGGGATTCGCTACGTGACTATGGGTAACAATGAATTAAAACTACCCGAATTAATGCCGGGGTCTAAAGTGTCGCCTGCACCAAAAGGACCAACCACTATTGGCCTGGAGGAATTACCTCGAGTTTCTGAAATAAGCCACTATATTAATACAGGCATTCACTTATCCGAAGATAATGCATATTTTCTGACTAAGACCATACATGAACAATGGCAAACTTTACGGGATAACTATTCAGTAATGAGTGAGGTGCACGTCGAGGAGATGTCACCCATTAATCCCTCTATCCCGTATCATGAGGGAGCAATTAAATACTACAAAGAAATTGGTCTTTGGACCGCAGATCACGAGAAAAATCAGGCAGCTTTCCTGGAGTAATATTACATGAACAAAAATTCTAATAGTTTAGTCAATATGAATCGACGACGTGTCCTGACGGCCGTAGCTGGAGCCTCAGTTATCCCCTTTGTTTCACGACTTACCTCAGCGCAGGAAACCGTCTCACTGGACCCAATAGACCGGGATTGGTCGGGACAAACCCCTATCCGTTACCCTGATCCAGATGTCATCGCCTTAGATGATCGGTTTCGTCAATACATGATTGGAAACACGCACATTCAAAAACTATATACCGGATCACTTTGGTCGGAAGGTCCAGCTTGGAACGGAGTTGGGCGTTATGTGGTTTGGAGTGATATCCCAAACAATCTACAGCGAAGATGGATTGAAGATGATGGACGAGTCGCCGTATTTCGTAGCCCATCGGGCAATAGTAATGGTAATACGTTTGACTTCAGTGGAAGGCAGTTGTCATGCGAGCATGGCGGACGAAGAATTGCTCGTTATGAGCCCGATGGAACAGTTACAACGATCGCTGACCGATACAACGGGAAGAGGCTAAATTCTCCTAATGATGTGGTTGTCCATCCGGATGGGAGCATCTGGTTCACTGATCCACCCTATGGGATCCGAGCAAGTCAGTATGAAGGGTTCTATGCCGAATCAGAGACAAAACCAGCTGTTTACAGGGTTGATGGCTCAACAGGTCGAGTGACGGTGGTGACCGATGAAGTGGTTGGGCCCAATGGGCTCTGTTTTTCACCAGATTATTCTCTCTTATACGTTGCAGATACAGGATCAAGACCTCGCGCAATGAAAGTGTGGGATGTAAATGGAGCAACACTTAGTAATGGCAGGGAATTTGCTCAAATCAATGTCCCTAATGCAGGAGCTGATGGTATCCGATGTGATACTGATGGAAACGTATGGGCAGGTGTGCCTTTTGGTGTGCAGATTATTGCTCCAGATGGTGATGCCATTGGTATGATTCGACTACCAGAACGCTGCGCTAATCTGTGCTTTGGAGGGGCGAAAAGAAACCGATTATTTATGGTAGCTAGTCAATCTCTCTATTCAGTTTATGTTGGTGCTGCGGGGGCTCATATCTGCTAGCAACAGCAACAAAACCCCTAAAATAATTAGTAAGATCGGAGGCTGTTTTCTGCTATTCAATCGAGTACAGAAGGATACGGTAATCGCAAAAACCTCTTATTGCGTTACTGCTAGGACCATCTTCTTAGTTGGTGCAGTGATCTGGGTGCTTTTTTTCACGGGCATAGCTGTTAGCCAAACAATCAATGCACTTGAAGAGGGGCCCACAGCTGAGTTCCATTTCGCAAGACTTGTTTACTCGGATGCATATAGCAGTCGACGGGCCAGATGGGGTGGTGGCGGAGCCTGGAGCACCGACTACCCCGATGCTGAATACCACCTTATGCAAGGTGTAAATCGTCTTACACGGGTAGATGGCCAAACCGTTAACATTAATAGGGGTCTTTATGGTGACGGTGGTCGTCTTGTTACCCTAAATAACGAGCGAGTATTTGATTATCCGTGGCTCTATGCAGCCGAGGTGGGACAATGGTATTTAAGCGACTCAGAGGCTGCTCGATTGCGAGAATACCTTGATCGTGGCGGCTTCCTGATAGTCGATGATTTTTGGGGAGAAGGTGAGTGGTCAATATTTCTTCAGTCGATGCTAAGAGTATTCCCTAACAGACCTATTGTAGAGCTGAGTGACGATCACGAACTACTACACGTACTCTATGATCTAGATCAGCGCACTGCTATCCCTGGCGCTAATGGGCTTAGGCAAGGCACAGTGCCACACTGGCGCGGAATCTTCGATAACGACGGGAAATTAATGGTGGCTATAAATTTTAATATGGATATGGGTGACGCTTGGGAACATGCCGATGACCCCTGGTATCCAGAATCTATGACTACCTTAGCCTACCGTTTCGCAATCAATTATGTAATCTATTCGATGACACATTAAAATGATTCGTTAAAGATAGAGTCGATGGGCGCCCGCGTTATACCTCATTTCTCTGGGGGAGTTTGAATGAAGAACAAGCGCCCAACGACCGGCGCGTATCCTACAGATCTAAAAAACTTAGCGCAATAGTTTTATTAAAGATTTTTGCGCTGTTCAAGACCCCCCATCCTATGGGGTTCTTTCAGGAAATCTCACGATAAAACCATCTCGATTTGGCATCTGCACTTCAGGAAGAGTATCAGCATTCATAACATCTTCATTATCGATGATATTATTTAAAACAAGAAGATAAGCAGTAAGGGCATAAACCTCATCATCAGTGAGCGTCCGTGGCGCAAACCAAGGCATAGCTCGTCGTGTGTAATCAAAAATGGTTGTTGCATAAGGCCAAAAGTTTCCAATAGTCTTGCCAGTATCAATTCCATTTGAAAGCGGTTCTCCACCTGCCAAAGCAGGACTGATGCCACCTTCAGCATTTACACCATGACAGACAGCACATTTTTGCGCGTAAATACTTTCTCCTTGCTCTGCAGTCCCCTGGCCTAATGGAAGCCCTGTTCCGTCAGGCAATATATCTATGTCCCATGCAGCAATGTCTTGTTCGTTAATCGGCATACCAAGATTCGGGCCCTGTGCATTACTGCTAGTCCAAACACACAAGACCGCTGCCAACACTAATATAGGCTGGGTACTACGCATAAACATGTTTCACCTCACCGGCTTGATCAATCTTCCAGCTTGTAGGCCCATTGTAGTGCTGACTAGGGAATCCATTTATATTTGGCACTCGTGATGCCTCCCCACGAGCAGCCACTATTTCGCTACGGGTGGGCTGTACATGCCCTGCCTCATCCCATGCCCTACTTTGCAAAATAGCGGGCCCACCATCCCATTGCCATGGAATGCGGAAACGGGTGAAAGCCTTTGATAATACTGGTTCTTGAAGTGCTGCCTGTGCCCAACTCTGCCCACCATCTGCAGAAACTAAAACCTTGGATATCCTTCCATTGGCAGAATAAGCAACGCCAGAAATCTCATAAAGTCCTTGCCCGTTCATTAACAAACCTGGAGATGGGCGGGTGATAAAGGACTTCACTTCCTGCAAGAAATAAAACTGATACGCTTTTCCACCAGGTAATATTGGTGCATAGGTCCTTGCCTCATAAATGCTCATAGCTGGTTGATCGACTAATTCTAACCTTCGCAGCCACTTCACGTTCATGTTTCCCTCCCAGCCTGGCACAAGGAGCCGCATAGGATAACCATTACCTGGCATTAATCGTTCGCCATTCTGATACAGCACGATCATGGCATCATCAAGTGCCTTTGATATCGGGACGCTACGGTGCAAGGCAAGTGAATCCGAGCCTTCAGCAATCAACCATTTTGCAGTTGGTTCAATTCCTGCCTCTTCAAGAAGAGTAGACAGCATAACCCCACTCCACTCTGCACAGGACACATATCCGTGAAGTGCCTGCACATCTGCGTCTAACGGTTTGGGTGACCACATCGGTGCGCTGTTCCCTCCACACTCAACAAAATGCATACGCGAGACCATGGGATAGCGCATTAAAGACTCGAGCGTAAAAACTAGTGGTTGCTTGACTAAGCCGTGAATGACTAAGCGGTGTTGCTCAGGATCGATGTCAGGCGAGCCAGAACGTGAAATAACAAAATGCAATCCATTAGGCGTAAAGGTTCCATCTATCATATGGTGAGGCGTACGTGATTGTTGACTGCGGGGTTCACCGTTGGGATTAGTCATCGTGCGGACTACGCCATTCTCAAACCGAGACCGCGTCTCATACGGTCCACTCGGCGTACCTGCCGATCCACTCCAAGGATCATCGACGAGCGTCTGTGCCTGCAAAGGCACAGCTATCGTATAACCGGTCATTGCGGCAGCAAGAGCACTCCCACCCTTGAAAAATGCTCGACGGTCAAACAATCCATTTTCAGCTGCTGGCCCTAGATCTGTCCAAATTCTTGTCGAGTTTTGTTTTTTCATATCGTCTTCTCACTCACGTTATTGCTCCTTGGTGTACGTTAACATAAGCTCGCCCAGCTATTCGGCATAGGTGATCTCTGCATCTGATTCGAACGGAGCCACTGAGTGCCTGATGTTTCGCTCTTATCCTATCTCGGTGAGATTAGGCTACTGGCAAACAAAAAATTTGGGTTCCTACTAAAAACACTGCTAAAAGCACTCCAAGCTATGTTTTGGCTATGTACATTTGCAACAATGATCAGACATAGATCAAATGGCATACGTCTGACTTAACCCAATAGCACCATAATCTCAATCATTACGGGATGTGTAGAGGGGTCTCCAAAACCATATACTCTCAGGGTTAACAAGAAGTATCATGGTCATAGAGTAATAATTATCAACCTCTGAAGGGGAAAGCAATGAAGTATGCATCCATAACAATATTGACAGGAATGCTTTTAATTGGTCACACAGTTGCTGCACAAACAATACTGTTCAATGGATCAAACTTAGATAGTTTTGATCAACTAGGCGATGCTAACTGGAATATTTCCGGCGATGTTGTTGAGGCAACTAGTGGCAATGGACACCTGGTCACTCAAAACTCCTATGACAACTTTGTATTGAGTGTAGATTTTTGGGTGGACGATCCAGCTAACAGCGGCATATTTATTCGTTGCCAAGACCCAGAAATGATATCACCCGATACATGCTATGAAGTCAACATCTTTGACCAACGTGCAGATCAAACCTACCGTACTGGTGGGATCGTATATTTTGCTGCACCTGCCGCACAAATCAATGCAGGTGGTCAGTGGAATACTTTTGAGATTCGAGCAGAAGGTAGCCAAATTATGGTTACGCTAAACGGAGTAATCACAGTGGATATGGATGATGACACTTTTTCAGACGGCCCACTTACACTTCAATACGGTAGTGGTGTTGTCCGGTTTCGGAACGCGAAAATTCAGAAACTTTAAAACTATCTCAGTGAGGAATTCTTTCAATACCTGACATATAGGGTCGCAGCACCTCTGGAATGAGCACTGTACCGTCTTCCTGCTGATAGTTTTCCATCACTGCGATAAGGGCACGGCCAACAGCAACACCTGACCCGTTTAGTGTGTGCAAAAGCTCTGGTTTTCCAGTATCTGGATTACGCCATCGGGCATGCATACGTCTAGCTTGAAATGACTCACAGTTACTACAGGAGGAAATCTCTCGGTATTTCTCTTGGCCGGGCAACCAAACCTCTATATCGTAGGTTTTTGCAGATGAAAATCCAGTATCCCCCGCGCATAAGGTCACGACTCGATAGGGCAACTCAAGTCGTTGAAGAATAGTCTCCGCATGAGAGAGAAGTTCTTCTAAAGCACGATATGAGTCCTGTGCAGAAGCAATATGAACAAGTTCTACTTTCTCAAACTGATGCTGTCGAATCATTCCCCGAGTATCTCGGCCATAAGAACCTGCTTCGGAGCGAAAACATGGCGTATGTGCCACTAACCGCATAGGGAGATCCTTAGACTCAAGGATCCTATCACGCACAAGATTACTAAGAGGCACTTCCGCAGTAGGAATCAACCGCAAAGCTGTCTCACCAGAGAGAGTAAAAAGATCATTGGAAAATTTAGGTAACTGCCCTGTCCCAAATAACGAATCATCATTCACAAGATATGGGACATAGTTCTCTGTGTAACCATGATCGTCAACATGAACATCCAACATGAACTGAGTTAAAGCACGATGTAACCGTGCCAAAACTCCCTGCAAAACGACAAATCTACTACTAGCTATTTTACTAGCTACCTCAAAATCGATTAAGCCAAACCCTTCACCTAAGGCCACATGATCTTTTGGCTTAAAGATGAAATCTTCCGGTTTTCCCCAAGTTCTAATAACCGCATTAAAACTCTCGTCTGACCCATCTGATACGGACTCATGAAGCAAATTAGGAATTTCCGAAAGAAAGCGGTCTAGCTCAACCTGCAAGTCATGTAATCTTAATTCAGAAGCAGAAAGGACATCTCCAAGCTTATCTACTTCCGCTTTTAGTGGTTCTATATCCTTACCTGCTGCCTTTGCCTGTCCAATGGCCTTGGATCGTTCATTTCGGCTATGCCGTAACTCCTCTACTTTGCTTTGCAAAGACTTGCGTTCATCTTCTAACCTCTGATAAAGATCTTGATCTAAAACAAACCCTCGTCGTAACAAATTTTTTGTAACGCCGACTAAATCACTACGTAACACTCTGGGATCTAACATTTAATAAATCTCATATTAGTCATAATTTCCCAGTGAAATCTCAACACGTTGGCACCAACCACCTAATGCAAAAACAGAGACAAACAGACCAGATGCAATACCAACAGTATTTGCAATGATATCTAGCGGATCGAATTGACGGTAAGGCAACCGCGCCTGTATAACTTCGAGCAACACTCCAAAAAAAATTAAAAAAAGAGCCATTTTCTTGCATCTTCCTTTCGCGTAAAGACCAGAAAACCACACTATCAATACAAAATAAGAAAGCGCATGTACAATTTTATCTGCATGTTCAAAGCCAGTTACCACGCCTCCTCCAGGTATTAGACTTCCCGTAGCAACAAGAAGCAGAAGTCCGAGACCAAGTAACCACCAGACTATGGGATAACGAAGAGATAACATTTGCTCGACCACTAGTCTTTGTTTGCTTCTTGCCCAATAACAGCAATGTCTCTGGGTGGAGTGAAATCAAACAAATCGTCCATAAGTTCAGGATTAAGTTCCAACCTCGAAAATTCCATCTCAGTTAACTGATTAAGCCCATCAACAAGTTCCAGTTTCAAGAGCTTACCGCTATTAAAACCAAGACGAATGGTACTAAAGTCAGATCCTCGATGCTTTGGTTGAAGTTCTATCCAGTGCGTACCGTCAATGAAAAAATCATTCAAAACTTCGAATGCGTCGAGCACACCCTGGCCACCACTTAACAGCATTGCAGGTGTAGCGGCAATAGTCTCATCTAACGGACTAACCGTTACCTGATCAAGATCAACATCATAAATCCAGAGATTTTCTCCATCCGCCACTACCTGTTGTTCAAATGGCAGCTCGTAGCTCCAGATAAACCGATTAGGACGCTTAAGAAAAACTATTCCCTCTGCTTTTTCAACAAGTTGCCCCTCCGAATTCCAAAGTAATTGCTGAAATTCAGCTCGCATTGTCTGTGTGGACTCAAGAAACTGTTCTAAAGATGTAAGACCATCTAAATCAGATTCTAGACCTTCAGTTTGAGCGGCTAAGTGCTGAGTTATAACAGCAGCACAAGCCACAAAAAGAAAGCGACAAAAATTAAGTCTCCCCAGCGGGTGGCGGCGCAATAACTTCCCTAAATCCATTCGTTTGCAGGCTTCCGACTATGCCAGCCTCCTCCATAGTTTCGACCATCCGTGCAGCACGGTTATATCCAATCCTCAAGCGACGTTGCACACTGGAGATTGACGCTTTACGTGTCTCAGTAACAAGACGAACTGCGTGATCGTAAAGCGGATCCTGCTCGCCGTCCAACTCTCCAGATGGTGGAGGATCAATCCCAGGAATAGTCTCACTGGGACCAGAGAGAACATCATCAACAAATGAAGGTGTTCCGCTAGCACGAAGACTCTTTACAACTGCATGAACCTCATTATCAGAAACAAAGGCTCCATGAATTCTAGTTGGAGTTGAAACTCCAACTGGCAAATACAACATATCACCATGACCAAGGAGATTCTCTGCACCACTCTGATCAAGAATAGTACGAGAATCAACCTTTGCCGATACTTGAAAAGCAATTCGACAAGGTATGTTTGCCTTGATCAGGCCAGTGATAACATCCACGGACGGCCTCTGAGTAGCAACAATCATGTGGATCCCGGAAGCGCGTGCCTTCTGAGCTAACCTGGTGATCAGTTCCTCAACTTTCTTGCCTACTATCATCATCATGTCAGCAAGCTCATCGATAATGACAACTATATAAGGTAATGGCTGCAACGAAGGTGCGTTCTGTTCCAATCCCTCTTCTAACTTGAAAGTGGGATCAGGAATTGGCTCACCCTTCTCTATAGCTTCGTTCACCTTGCGGTTGTAGCTTGAGATATGCCTCACACCCAAAGCCGCCATAAGAGCATAACGATGCTCCATTTGGGCAACGCACCACCGAAGCGCATTAGCCGCTTCTCTCATATCAGTTACGACCGGTGCAAGAAGATGTGGAATACCCTCGTATACAGATAACTCAAGCATCTTTGGATCAATCATGATCAAGCGAACATGCTCGGGAGATGATTTGTATAATAGGCTTAACACCATTGCATTAAGCGCAACGGATTTTCCTGAACCAGTAGTTCCAGCAATTAATAAGTGTGGCATCCTCCCGAGATCGGCCACCACCGGTTGGCCCCCTATATCCTTACCCAGAGCCAGAGTCAAAGGTGAGCTCAGTTTGTCATAAACTTCAGATTTAATAATCTCACCCAAAGAAACTAATTCTCTCACCTCATTTGGAATTTCGAGACCAACGAACGGCTTACCTGGTATCACCTCCACCACCCGTACGCTAACCGTAGACAGCGAACGAGCTAGATCCTGCGAGAGACTACTAATCTTACTGGCTTTTAGGCCTGGGGCCGTCTTGAGTTCAAATCGAGTTACTACTGGTCCTGGCTGAACTGAAACCACTTCCACTTCAATACCAAAATCGGCGAGCTTCAGCTCTACCAGTCTGGATATTGCCTCTAGAGCGTCAGCTGAATAACCACCTACGCTAGAAGGCGTGTCATCAAGAAGCGCTAAGGGCGGTAGTTTATTTGAAACAGTAGGTTCAAATAACGGCACTTGCCGTTCACGCTCAAGTCGTTCACTAGATGGAAATACATTAAATGAAGGCTCGATACGTGTCGCTTCAGCTTTGGGTTTGGCACGACTCTTAGATACCAGATCCTGTCGATGCTGTTTGGCACGCCTCCCCTCAAGCCAAATCTGCGTTTGATTTATGCATATCTCAAGCTTGAGTAATATAGAAAATACGCCCCTCCCGGTAATATCCATAATGGCTAGCCAGGAAATACTAGTAGCCAGTGAGACACTCGCAAGCCATAGCACAACTAACAGAACGGTAGCACCGAGCAATCCCAAAACCTGCGCAAGACCTCCCCCCACAAGCTGACCAATTATGCCTCCAGCGGTTTCACGCATCTCAGGAGCAAAAAAATGTAATCTAGCTAGGCCGCAACTTGTAGCTAGTAATAATAGAACCCCTCCAATGCGCAATAACAATGCTGGTTTAACTAATGGAGCCTTACCTTCACGACCTCTAAATAACATGATCCCAGCTAGCAAGACTAGGCTAGGCAATAGATATGCTGGACGCCCAAACAAGAGGTAGGCTAGATCTGCAAACCACGCTCCTACCGGACCCATACGATTCTGAATAACTTGAGTATCAGATGAAACGCTAAATGCTGGGTCAGCGGGATGGTAGCTTGCCAAAGCGAGGAATAGGATTGTGGAAAGACCAATAAATACCCACAAAGCCGATTCCCGCAGCCCGCGGATTCGCGGAACTAACACGGAAGGTCGAGATCTAGTGACTTTTACCCTGCTCATGTTTTACACGAATATCTTGGGTTAACATACTGATTATACAGCTAGACTGGTGAATTAGACCACTGCTAAGTTTATTTAACTAGCCCACAAAACTCCAGACTACTCTGGGGTTAGAGTACTCACCGGAAACACACCATGATCTCAGCAATATGTCCCTGATTGATATAAGGAAATGCGGTAATAACAAGCATGCAGCTTCATATTCACCAACACTCAAGCATTCTAGAAGTTGACAAGGCAGACTGGAATATCCTTGCAGGCGATTCTCCATTTCTACGCTATGAATTCTTAAGCGCTTTAGAAAACTCCGGTTGTGTTGGTAATAAAACAGCCTGGGAACCTGCGCATATCACTGTAGTCGATAAAAGCGGCAGGCTATTAGGAGCTTTACCTTTGTACATCAAGTACGACTCTCAAGGCGAATTCGTATTTGATTGGAGCTGGGCTAATGCTTACGAACAAGCTGGCATTTCATATTATCCAAAGCTTGTATCTGCCGTTCCTTTCACTCCGGCAACTGGTCAACGCATCCTTGTAAGGGATAGTGAGAATTTTGAGATAATAGCCTCTGCCCTACTAAATAAAGCAAAAAAATTCGCTGAAGAAATCAATGCCTCATCCCTGCACCTTCTTTTCCCTACAGATACGGAAAAACAGTTTTTATCTAGTACAGGCCTAGCCCAACGAAAAGGCTGTCAATTCCATTGGCATAATCGTGGATACACTAACTTCGATGAATTTCTCGAATGTTTCGTTTCAGTTAAACGAAAAAAAGTGAGACGAGAAAGACGACGAGTTTACGAAGCAGGCGTGCAATTTGAGTATCTTTCTGGTGACCAGCCTAGCGAAGAGGATTGGGATGCTGTTTTCGACTACTACTCTCGCAATTTCACACGGCGTGGTCGAGCACCCTATTTAAACAGGAGTTTTTTCAATGAAATATCTCAAACTATGCCAGATAGTCTTTTACTGATTCTTGCTCGGTTTAAAAAAAAACCTATAGCAACCGCTATTTGTTTTCGAAACCAGCATACTTTGTATGGTCGTTATTGGGGTAGTCTTGCAGACTTTCATAGTCTTCATTTTGAAACTTGCTACTACCAAGGAATAGAGTACTGCATTAACAAAGGCATTAATCGGTTCGAGCCAGGAACCCAGGGAGAACATAAACTCAGTCGTGGATTTACGCCTGTAGCAACCTGGTCAAGTCATTGGATCAAGGACCCATTGTTCAAACAGGCAATTACACAGTTTGTTGATCAAGAAAAACTACAAGTTAATGCATACATAAATGAACTCGAAAAACATGAGCCTTACCGCAAAGATCACACTGCACAAGGTGAAAACAAACAGAGCCCCTTATGCCGATAGAAGATAATGCGAGTGTGGTTCCTTGGCTACCTAAAAACAGTCTACCCGATGCATTTCCACACCCACGTCATGCAATAGATGGGCTACTAGCCATTGGTGGGGATCTAAGTCCAAAAAGGATATTAGCCGCGTACCTAAAAGGTATCTTTCCATGGTATGAAAAACCGGATCCCATTCTCTGGTGGTCTCCAGATCCTCGAGCCGTTCTTTTTCCTGGAGACCTCCACATATCCCAGAGACTGGCTCGGAATATACGTCAGTCTTCGCTGAAAATCACCGCCGACACCGCTTTCTTGCAGGTTATCAGAGAGTGTGCAGCTCCACGTAAAAATTCAGAGGGAACTTGGATTTCTGACGATATGTCTGAAGCCTATCTAAACCTTCATGAGCTTGGGTGGGCTCATTCTTTCGAAGCTTGGCACGATGGCGATTTAGTGGCAGGCATATACGGTATTGCTATTGGACGGGTATTCTTCGGGGAATCAATGTTTTCTCGCATTAACAATGCCTCAAAAATCCTTTTCGTTAACACATTGAAATATCTTATATCTAAAAATTTTGAATTGATTGATTGTCAGGTCTCGTCTAAGCATTTGCAATCGCTAGGGGCGACCACACTTCCTCGTATTGAATTTCTTAGAAAGATTGAGATGCTCTGCAAACCTCGTGGAACTGGCTTTTCGTGGGCTCTTGACCATGCTCGCTATATAGATTCCATAATCAGGTAATTATGGTAATCCGAGCATCTTATTAATAGATATGCAACAATTCATCAGCACGCATGATTAGGAATTAGAAGCTGATATGGCTAAAGAAGAAGCACTGCAAATGGATGGGCTGGTTTCAGAGACATTACCGAATACTACATTCCGTGTAGAGTTAGAAAATGGCCATATGGTAATGGCTCATATCTCAGGAAAGATGCGGAAAAACTATATTCGGATCCTCAAGGGAGATAAGGTCACGGTGGAACTTACTCCTTACGATCTCACCAAAGGACGCATAACTTATCGGTCACGGTAAAAATTTTAAATCAATTTTTATTGCCCTTCGGAGATATGTTCCAATTCCTGTGTTAATGGATCCACGATGAGCTTAAGTTTATTGCCGGTTGCATGTAAGTCAATCCGAACATGACCTCCACCCGCAAGCTTACCAAACAATAATTCCTCTGCCAGAGGGCGTTTGATGTGTTCTTGTATCACACGGGCCATGGGTCGAGCGCCCATTTTTTGGTCATATCCTCGCCCTGCTATCCAAGATCTAGCTGCCTGCTCAAGCTCAATGGTTACATTCTTTTTATCCAATTGTGCCTCTAATTCCACAATGAGCTTATCAACAACTCGAATAATGGAACGTTCATCAAGTTCATCAAATTGAATGATTGCATCAAGCCGGTTACGAAACTCTGGCGAGAAAACCTTTTTTATTACTTCCATCGCATCACTTGAGTGATTTTGAAGGGTAAAACCTACGGAAGCCCGACTAGCTTCCTGTGCGCCTGCATTTGTTGTCATTACCAGAATTACATTGCGAAAATCTGCTTTTCTGCCATTGTTATCTGTTAAAACACCGTGATCCATAACCTGAAGAAGCAAATTGAACACCTCTGGATGGGCCTTTTCTATCTCGTCAAGCAACAACACGCAATGTGGCG
>Ga0302134_10000187_pt1 | contig 23797 bp, 19 predicted proteins | sample CB9_SCM_MG_FD_203123 | JGI IMG/M metagenome (GOLD analysis project Ga0302134, IMG submission 203123) | Marine microbial communities from Western Arctic Ocean, Canada - CB9_SCM | ecosystem: Environmental > Aquatic > Marine > Oceanic | place: Canada: Western Arctic Ocean | collected 2017-09-19
GACGATGTACGAAGGGGGCGTCCGGGTACCCTTCGCGATTAAGTGGCCGGCGGCAATTGCTAAAGGTACGACGTATGAGCATCCCATTAGTACGCTGGATATCTTCCCGACTGTGCTCGTGGCTGCCGGTGAGAGCCTGCCAACTGAGAATAATCTTGATGGCGTGGACCTGATGCCGTTTCTGAGCGGTGCCAACAGCGAAAAACCCCATGACAAACTGTTCTGGCGGGCCGGTAATATTTGGGCGACGCGAGATGGTGACTGGAAGCTGATTTATGCCGCGGAGCGACACTGGCTCTATGATCTATCCAAAGACATCGGTGAGAAAACCAACCTGGCTGACAAGCGGCAGGACATTGTCAAAGCGATGACGGCAAGTTACGAGGAATGGAACAGTGGCAATATCGCCCCACTCTGGCCTTCGTACGGTGCCAAGGGAATGCCCGAGTATGCTGTGGACGGCGTCGACATAAAATGGACTTTCTAGTCGCCGTGTAGGCTTCCCGACCATTCTGTATGGCATGATGCCTAAGCTCCCTTCGTTTGGTAGATCATGAAACCGCTGCATTACTATTTATTGGGAACCGGATCCTGGTTTCTGTCCTACGGTGTTCAGGCTGTTATTTTTGCCTGGCTCGTCACGATCGTATTGCGTGAATCACCAGATATGGTCGGTATCGCGCAGATGACTCTGCTGGCGCCTGTGATGTTTTTGATACTGATCGGCGGTAGCGTGGCCGACCAGTTCGGTGGCAAACCCATTGCCATTATTGGCCAGAGTCTGGCGGTGCTCTGTGTCTTGTCTCTGGCCCTCGTGATATATCTGGAACTGTTTAGCTATTCGGTGCTGTTGATCTTCGCGCTTTGTCAGGGCTGTGCTCAGGCTTTGGTGACGCCTGCCAGAGATGGTCTCCTGCCTTTGGTCGCCGACGGGAAAATCCAACGTACCGTTGTTCAGGCAACCTTGATGCAGTTTGGCGTACAGATGCTCGGGTTTCTGTGCGCATCCTTCGCCGATGATGCTGGCGCGGTGGTGATTTTACTTTTCCAAAGCGTCACCTTGTCAATCGGCATCGTTGCACTGTCTAGAATAAAAATTCCCCAGGTCGAATCGAGAGTGCGTGAGTATCACCTGATCAAGCATTTACGGCTATCAATTAAAACGGGTATGCAGACCGTGATGCAGTCTCCGCCAATGCGCGCTGTTCTGGTCTTAAACTGTGCGATGGGGTTGTTTTTCATGAGCACCTACATGGTCACGGTGCCGTTGTTGTTGCGCGAAGTATACGGCGGTGGTTCCTCTCAGTTGTCCTGGACTAACATCGCAAACTCGTCAGGCCTCATATTGATGATTGTTTGCCTGCTACGGATCGGCGACCTCCGACGTCAGGGGCGGGCGCTGCTGGTTGCGCACGGAATAGGTGCACTTGCGCTTGCCAGCGCTGCACTGGGGGCAGGGTTTACGAGCCTGCTGGTCAGTATGGGTGTCTGGGGGTTCTGTGGCGGCCTGGCGGTAACTTCCTCGCGAAGCATCATGCAGGAGCTGGCACCATCGGATCAGCGATCTCGAACAATGGCTTTCTATTCGCTCTCCTTTATGGGTGCAGGTCCAATCGGTGCGTTGTTCTCCGGGTATATGTCGAAATGGCTGGGCCCCGAGATGGCATTGCTGTGCAGCGCGTCTACGATGATGGTTGTCGTCATCGCAGTCGCGATCTGGTCCTCGTTGTGGCAATTGGATCTAAGAAAGCCCTCACAGGGTTGATAGACCAGCTGATACTTTGATCTGATAAGAGCGTACCATCGCCTTCACTGCTCCTGAGATCATCTGCCTTGTCGAACACATCCCTGTTACGAGAACCTGGCTTTGTCCGTCTATGGGCGATGGGTGCCATTGCAGGTACCTCACGATGGCTCGAAATGCTGGTGATCGGTGTTTTTGCATTTGATGAGACCGGCTCACCGTTTGTGGTGGCACTCATGCTGTTTGCGCGTCTGCTACCCATGGTGCTGTTTGGTGTGTTTGGCGGTGTGATTTCGGATCGCTTCGATCGCCGTCGTACATTAATGGTCGTGATGTCCATCATGTCCGTGCTTTCTTTGGTATTGGGATTATTGGGTATTAACGGCATGCTCACAGTCTGGCATGTGGGACTGGGTGCATTTATCGCTGGTATGGCTTGGGTCTCGGACTTCCCTATACGCAGGACACTGTTAAGCGAAATAGCAGGACCAGGGCGCGTAGCAAAAGCGATGAGCCTCGACATTATGTCCACTTCCGGCACCCGCATGCTTGGACCCATCATGGGTGGTGCGATCTATGCGACCGTCGGCATGGGTGGTGCATTACTAACAACAGCCATAGGGTATGGCCTCTGTCTGGTTATGCTCTTTGGTTTACAGCAGAAGGATGACGTCCATGCAGCAACAGGTGTTAGTGCACTTCGTAATGTCATTGAGGGGCTACAGGAACTCCGCCGTGATCGAGTCCTCGTAGGCGTATTTGCCGTCACCATTGTGTTTAATTTGTGGGGATTTCCATTCACTTCAATGATTCCGGTCATTGGCAAGGACGTTCTGGCGTTGGGTCCAGATGGCGTTGGCATTCTGGCGAGTACCGAAGGCCTGGGTGCATTTATCGGTGCCATGGCTCTGGCACTCTTTGCGCCAGGTTCCTGGGCAAGGTATCTCTATGTCGGTGGTGTGGCGCTTTACTTCTTGTTGCTGATTGGTTTCGGCCTCTCTAAGGAAGTCATGTCATCTGCTGTGTTATTGACCATGACGGGTTTCGCAGGCGCCGGTTTTGGCGCGATGCAAAGCACGCTGGTTTTGCTCAATTCTGATGATAAAATTCGGGCGCGCATGATGGGGGTGTTGTCGATGTGCATCGGTAGCGGCTTGTTGGGCTTTCTGCACCTCGGCTGGCTCGCTGCGGAGATTGGTCCAGGAAAAGCGTGCGTGGTCATTGGCATTGAAGGGATGATCGTGCTTGTATTGACGGTCTACTTCTGGCCGGAATTATTGCAAAAGCAAATCAACTGAGGGGTATCTCTACCACCGCAATAACTTCACTAACGGATATAAAAAAGTGAAAAACTAGCGCCAGTTTGGTCAATTCGCAAGGTGCGGCTATGCAATCATCGCGGGTAGATTGTGGGCGCAGCTATTTGCTGACCCGCAAACGCAGTGCATTGCTGATTACCGATACAGAACTAAGGCTCATCGCCAGCGCTGCAATCATCGGTGATAACAGTAAGCCCGTAAACGGATAAGCGACCCCGGCCGCTATGGGCACACCGATACTGTTATAGAGGAATGCGAAACCCAGATTCTGACGCATGTTGGTCACCGTCAGGCGAGACAGATGGATTGCCTGCCCAATTCCGCGCAGGTCTCCTTTCACTAAGGTTAGCTGCGCACTGTTCATGGCGACATCGGTGCCGGTGCCCATGGCGATACCCACATTGGCCTTCGCCAGCGCCGGCGCGTCGTTGATACCATCTCCCGCCATGGCGACGATGTGTCCTTCCTGCTGCAGACGGCTAATAATATCCAGCTTGTCAGCCGGTGTGACTTCACCATGAACGTCATCAATGCCCAGCTCCTGCGCCACTACACGTGCGGTTTTCTCGCCATCGCCGGAAGCCATGATGATTCGGATACCTTCGCTGCGAATTTGTTCGATGGCCAGACCCGTGGTCTTTTTGATAGGGTCGGCCACCACCAGCACACCGGCCAGCACGCCATCAATACCAAGATGAATAATGCTGGCACCCGTTTCTCGAAGGGTATCAGTATCTGCATCCAGACTTTGCCAGTCGATGCCGTGAACATCCATGAGGGCGGTGTTGCCCAGTACCAGCGCATGGCCTTCCACCTGGCCGGTGACGCCAATACCGGATGCCGATTCAAAGTCATCAGTCTTCACCAGATGCAATGCCTGCTCACGAGCGGCTGCGACGATGGCCAGGGCCAGCGGATGTTCGCTGCCCTGATCCAGGCTGGCAGCCATGCACAACACCTCATCACCCGCGAAATTTTCAGCAGCGATGACTTCCCGGAAAACCGGCCTGCCTTCAGTCAGGGTGCCGGTTTTGTCAACGACCAGGGTGTCCACCTTGCGCATGGCTTCGATCGCCGCCGCATCGCGAAACAAAATGCCCTGGGTTGCCCCCTTACCGGTTGCCACCATAATAGACATGGGCGTCGCCAACCCCAGCGCACAGGGGCAGGCAATGATTAACACAGCAACGGCATTGATCAGACCATATACCCAACCCGGCGATGGACCCCACAGCCCCCAGATAAAAAAGGTCGCGACAGCAACGGTCACGACTGTGACCACAAAGTACCCGGCCACTACATCAGCAAGACGCTGCAGGGGTGCACGGGACCTCTGGGCCTGGGCGACCAGGTTAACGATTCGGGACAGGGTGCTGTCTTGTCCCACATGTTCGGCCCGGATCACCAGAGCACCGCTGGTATTCATGGTAGCGCCAATCACCCTATCACCAGCGTGCCTCGAAACGGGTAGCGGCTCGCCGGTCAGCATAGATTCGTCAACGGCACTGCTGCCTTCAAGCACTTCGCCGTCCACGGGGACCTTCTCACCGGGCCGCACACGCAGGCGGTTGCCCGCAATGACATCGTCCAGCGCCACATCAATTTCGCTGCCGTCATCATTGATAAGGCGGGCCGTATTCGGCGCTAATTGCAGCAGGGATTTGATGGCCTCCGATGTGCGGGCGCGTGCCCTGAGTTCGAACATCTGGCCCATCAGAGTCAGGGAAATGATGACGGCTGCCGCTTCAAAATACACACTGACGCGCCCATCTATCACAAAAGCGGTGGGAAAAATACCAGGTGCAATGGTGGCTACCAGGCTATATAGGTATGCCGCCGCCGTTCCCAGACCGATCAGCGTCCACATATTGGGGCTTCTGTTTACCACTGATTGCACGCCGCGAATAAAGAAAGGCAGCCCGGACCACAACACCACGGGCGTAGCCAGCAGCAACTCAGTCCAGTTGTGCCAGGCCATGGGCAACCAGCCGTGGCCGAACATGGCCAGGACAAATACCGTCAGTGTGAAGGGTACGCTGCCCCAAAAGCGTCGACGAAAATCGATCCATTCGGGGTCATCGCTGTCGTTAAGCGTAGGCATCTCCGGCTCCAGCGCCATCCCACATTTGGGGCAGGTTCCCGGTCCTTTGTTGGTCACTTCAGGGTGCATGGGACAGGTATACCGGGCATTGCTGTCTGCTACTGGCTCTTTAACAGGATCAAGATACTTCGCCGGGCTGTCAGCAAACTTTGCGCGACAGCTGGCGCCACAGAAGTAGTAATCCTCGCCCCGATGATGGTGATGATGTGTGCACTCTGCGCTTACCGACATGCCGCAAACGGGATCAAGCAGCGCTGAAGCGCTTGTATGATCATGGTGACTGCTACTGTGATTGTTCATAGTATCGCCCTCATTGACGAGCCCTCATTATCGAGATCATAAGCTTTCATTAGGCAGGATACAGATGGATGAGCCGCGATCTGTGATTCGATTAACCGGCAGACTGAATGGCCGTCAGGCACACTGTCGGGCATGGTTTTCCATTCCGCCATGCTGGCCTCCATGCGATTGCAGAGCGCCGTTAGATCGTCAATGGATATACGGGTTTCGATGATGCGTTGCTGCAGCATTTCCCGAACCCTGGGGCAGGGAGAATGGGCATCGTCTGCATCTCGAAAAATCTGCTGGATGTCGTCCAACTGGAACCCGAGCTGTCGGGTCGTTCTGATAAAGTTTAACCGGGATAAGGCCTGCTCCTCGAATATCTGATAACCATTACTTTTATCCCGGTCCGGGACCAGCATGCCGAGGGTCACGTAGTGTCGAATCGTATCTTTGGTGACGCCGGCATTTCTGGCCAACTGACTGATTTTCATAGCCTTAACTCCTCGATATTCCCAGTGTTTAACCATGGGGCAACCCCACGGTCAAGGAGTTTCTGTCAGTAGCGATCATATTTTGCCACTATGGGTATTGATATGCAGGAGTTCGGGAGCCGGCTACTCAGACATGGTCCGATTAGATTACCAAAGACACACGTTTAAGTATGTTTCGTTAATGAAGACCTTTATTCGTTTCATCTGACATAGCCAATGATGGAAATGAAATGGACGATGGATCCGGCCAGCACAAAGAAATGCCAGAGGCCGTGGGCGTGAGTTAGTTTGTCGAACAGATCGAGCAGATAGAAAATTATGCCCGTTGTATAGGCAAGCCCGCCGGCAATAAGTAAGACAATGCCTGCTTCTGGAATCACTTCCCTCAGGCTGTCGAGTTGGAAAGAACAGGACCAACACATTGCGAGATAGATCAACATCTGGATGACCTTGATCTTAGTACCCGATGTAAATATTTCACTGAGTATCCCAATTAGTGCAAGTAACCAGACGATACTAAGCATTAAAAAGCCATCGTCATGACGCAGGCTGATCAGCATATACGGCGTACAGGTACCAGCGATAAGTAGGTAAATAGAGACATGATCCAATAGCTGAAACAGACGTTTTAGCTTGGGTGGGCTAAAGCTGTTATACAAGGTCGACATGGTATACAACAACACTATGGTCAAGCCGAACACGACAAAACTTACAATGATCCAGGGATCCCCGGATTGAACACCTAAGGTCAACAGTGCGCCAAATCCAACTAATGCCAGAACCGCACCAACCAGATGGCTGATGCTGTTTAATTTTTCACCGTAGTACATTGATTGGCCCGACTTCTCGAAGGCTTTCTATTGTTCATCCTCGGGTGTTGAGCCGAGGGCAAGTTCCTCGCCCAGTCTTTCTGCCAGACTGATCAACGCGTTTTCCAAATCATCTATTCGGCGTTCCAGAGCAGCAGTTCGGTCTTCGCGTGCAGGTGCTCGTTGCGCGTCAAGCTCCTCAGCGACAGATTCGATTTCACCACCAAAAAGGTGCATGTACTCGTGGTCCTGTCGTCCTTGTTTCCTGGGTAATCTTGCTACGATTGCGCCATCTTCCCGCGCCATGAGTGTCGTCAGGGAATCTGCTACTTCCCGATTGTCGGGAAAACTATAGAGTCGACCACTGCGCGAGCGCAGTTCACCGGGCGTTTGTGGGCCGCGCAGTAACAACAGCGTAACAATCGCGTATTCAGGTTCCGTAAACTGGCACACTGACAATGCTGTGTTGCATAACCGATGGATATATTTCTCGACATTCGTACCTTCATTCGTTGAGAGTAGAAACTTGTCCTCGAGTTGTCGTGTTGTTCGTTGAACAGCTCCCTGTGTCAGTGACATCATAGGGTCTCTACTCGATTTCTGGTTACAGGCATTGGTAAGCGCATTGAGTGACAGCGGATATTGATCCGGTGTAGTGACCGCTTTTTCAAGCAGGCAACCGATAACGCGCGATTCCTCGGCGGTTAGTTCAATATTCATGCGTGGTCTCTTGTTAGTCGCGAACCACCGGCTTTATCTTGGCGACAGTCAGCAAAGATTCAACGCAGTCGCGCAGCGATTCGTCAAAAGGTCTAAAGCTCACACCTGTGGCAGCTCTCATGCGATCGTTTCGAAGATCGCATTGTGCCCAGATGCCGCGGTACTTTTTTTCGCGCGCTTGTAGTTTTTCGGGGTGGACTTCTACTGGTGCGGTGACTTTAAAGTTAAGCTCTGGCAATACCCGGTCGATACTTGCACAAACATCTTCGACGTTGATGGTGTCGGTTGACCAGGCAATATAACGCTCGCCGTTTTTGACGTTGACGCTTTCAAGCAAGCCGATATGGCATTCGGCATTGTCGCGAACATCAACGGGTGTCCAGGGGCGATAGACCCAGCTTTGTTCGTATTCACCCAATAACATGGTCTGAATATGGCGTTGCCAGGGACCGCGATCTTTCTGATGCGGCGCTAAGATCGGGCCGACATTGTCTGCTGGGCAGCAGGTGATCGCATCCCAACCGCCATGTTTTTCTGCGGCCTCGGAAAATGAATTCTCCGCAATAATCTTTCCCATTGAGTAGCCCTGATTGGCGGCCGTCCTTCTCGGATTCATGTCGTCAGGGAAGCGATCCTCATAGAGCACTGGCCTGCGTAACAGCTCATCCAGGTCCATTTCAGACATCACCGCCGCAACGCTGGATGTGACGACAACCCGATTGACTGTTTCTGATTGGTTCACGCTGTTGATAATGTGATCGCACACGGACTGCACGTACTCATGATCCTCGTAGGTGCTGATGTGAGATATATGGGCAACACCATTGCAACCCTTGAAGATGTCGTCAAAGCATCCAGCGTTATCAAGGTCCGCAGAATGTAACGTTAGCCGTCCTGATGAATAGCCGGGCATCTGCCGCAGAAAATCCGTTCTCTCAGCGTCGTTAGTGTCACGTACACAGGCTCTGACGCGATAGCCCTTATCCAGAAGTAAACGCACGACCCAGCTGCCGATAAAACCGCCTGCACCAGTAACTGCTACCGTACCGCCTTTGGGAATAGGAGCCATAGAAACCTCGAATGATGAGAGAGCAGAGCAGAGTAATAGAGCCGCTCGGTCTTGTCTATGATACCTGCACATTGAGCTATACTGGAGCTGAAGCTGCACGTGAGACATTCTGATGTCGCCTAAAAAGCCGGATCCGGAAAAACTCAATCGCGTTTTAACAGAACAGCGTGCTTATATAGAGGAACGTGAAAAGGGCTATCGGGAAAGGTCGCTGAAGCTATATCCATGGATTTTCGGTAGATGTACTCGCGAGTTTGTCCGCGCAAATCTACGCGAGTTAACAGTGCACCATATCGATCACAACCATGCTAATAATCCACCTGATGGCAGTAATTGGGAGTTGTTGTGTGTGTATTGCCATGATGAAGAACACAGTAAATTCACTAATTTGGTTAGATACGGTAGTACCTCACCCGGCGACAAAACCCCGGCCACGTTCAATCCATTTGCTGATTTGAAAGAAATAATGAAAAAGGCTGACGAGTAGGTTGTGGATGACCACACATGTTAGCTATAGCCTTCTGCTGCATATCGAGTCCAGGGTTCATTCTTACCAACGCCAAAGCCTTGGATCATGCCGTCCTTTAGCCACTGCTTGAAGTCGGGATATTCATCCAGCGTGACAATCTCATCAATCCTCTGCAACCAGGATGTGTTATCGAATGGAACAGAACAGGCCCGATAGTTGCCATCTTCAAACAGACCGTAGCAGGCTACCTGTTTCCCACAACGGTTCTGGCCTACGCTGCCTGGATTGATGAATGTTTGGCCATTGATAACTCGAGTGAACTGAACATGGGTGTGTCCCGAGAGTACAAAGGGTGCATCGTTGCCTTCGGCGATTTTGTGGAAGTTCTCGTCTGGTGAATCCGGTAGTGTATGGCGGGGTCCGCCCTCGACCAAGCCATGGTGCAGGTACATGCGGATGCCTCCTACCTCATGCTCTCCTTTATCCTGCAAACCGTCAAAAAAGCTGTAGCCGGCATCATCAAAGTGATCAATGATCCAGTCGTTCAGCGCAATCCATTGCGGTGGAAAGTTGGCATACAGACTGTGATCCAGCATCTCATCATCGTGATTGCCAGCGATGAAGGTCCCGCCTTTGATGCCATTCAACAGCGCGATAGTTTCATTTGCCTGTGGGCCGGATAGCACGGCATCGCCCAGGAATACAGTTCTGTCCGCGTCATGTTCTTTTCTAAGGACAGCGGCTAATGCCTCGGAGTTACCGTGGATGTCGGAGATGATCAGGGTTTTCATAGTTTTACATCAGGGAAGGTTTGAGGTTGGCATTAAAACAAATAAACAGGGTTAGCGTAAACATGCCGAAAATTCCCGTTCATGGGACGGTAGTAAAACGCTATGCTCACCGGGTATTAAAGTTCTCAGTGATGTCGCCGAATGTTTCCTTGAGTACAGCGATGGTAGCCTCAGGCAGCGCAGGCAAGTTATCTGTACCTATATTGCGCAGAACCTGGTCACGATTCCTCGCACCAAGGATGAGTGTTGAAACGCCGAGATTTGCGAGGCTGAATTTCGTTGCCATCTGGGGAGTGTCCTCGTAAGGAGGTCTCACAATTTTGCTGATCTCCTGCGCCTTTTCCAGAATAAAATTAAGGTTCTCTTCGGGCCACCTGGCTCGATGATCGCCCTCGGGGAAGACGTGGCCGGGTGCATATTTTTCGGAGAGAAAGCCACCTTCGAGCGCGGTCCTAGCAACAATACCTATGCCGGCTTCATGGGCTTCTAAGATGACGTCATGGAGTTTTTGTCGCAGGATACTGTAGACCACTTGGAAAACTTCGACTCGGCCAAGCTCGATGAATCGTTTGCAAAGCGCTAATGTGCCATCGTTGACGTTGGGGCCTTTTATCGATGCGCCGATATGCCGGATCAGGCCCTCTTCTTTGAGTTTCTCCAGTTCACTGACTACCGCGTCGATAACCTCATCGTCTTCAGGGGGCTGGTGGAGATAGTACACGTCGATGTAATCCCTACCCAACTGCGTAAGGGACTCTTCAACATCCGGTCGTATTGTCGGCACTGTCTCCATCTTCAGGCCAGAGATTGTCTTGGAACAGATAATCAGGTCATCACGGTTTCCGTGTTCCCTGAGGTACTTACCAATGATGGTTTCGATTTCGTCATACAGCCTTGCAGTATCAATGAAGTTGCCACCCGCTTGAACGTAAGCATCGATCGCTGAGAGGACGTCTTGCACCTCTACATCTCCGTAGCTCACGCCGCCTATGGTCCAGGCACCGAATCCGAGCTCACATACCTCGAGTCCTGTTTGTCCTAATGGGCGCTTTCTCATCTCACTCGTGGCGCTTAACATCTGTGGTGTTCCATCGGTAGTCTTTATACACAGACGTTGACTTGCAGAAAAACCGGAAGAGCGTTGTTGCTAACGCTTACCCTGACAGCTTATCGCTTCTCTAACATTAGGGTTTCAATCTCTTGCCGCAATTCGCGTAATTCCGCACTGCGCATCCCGAGTTCTTTGCTATCCTTGGTGAACTCATTCTCGAGCCTGCCACGCGCTTCACTTCCCTTGGGTAGGAACATAATCTGACCATAGAGCTGCTCGGTTCTGTGTTCGAGGTCATGTATTACTCGTTTTTCTAACTCGTTCGGCCGCCGATAGCGTTTTTCGAGCTCCCGATCGACCAAATCCACGAAGTTGTACCCATCTGACTCATCACGAGCGGTAGATTTTAGCAGTTGTGCATTGCCGCGTCAGAGCCAGGTACCAATGTTCTATACCGGCAGTAAAAGCGGGCTATATTGGGGGAAGACCCTGACCGCCGAATTGCGAAGTTCGCAGAGACATGGTTTATTGCTACATTAATATTCAACTGGGACAGGCACATGGCAGAACTGGACGGCAAGGTAGCAATTGTAACGGGATCATCTCGTGGTATCGGGGAGGGCATCGCCCGACGACTAGCGCTCGCGGGTGCCAAAGTAGTGGTTACTGCCCGTAGTGTTGAGGTCAGGGACGAACGCCTGCCGGGTACGGTGCATAGCGTCGTGGACGCAATTCAATCAATGGGCGGAGAAGCGACCGCTGTCGCGGCTAATTTGCAAAAAAAGGCAGACCGGGAAAATCTGGTAGAGCAGGCGCTCTTAACCTATGGTCGCGTTGACATACTGGTTAATAATGCCGCAATCCTGGTGCCTGGGGATACCATCGGGTTTGATGAGAGATACTACGACAGGATGTTTGAGATTTTAGTCAAGACGCCCTTCCATTTGAGCCAGCTAGTGCTGCCCGGGATGATTGAGCGTGGTGAAGGCGGGGCTGTTCTGAATATATCTTCTATTGCTGCCACCCATCCAAAACCGACCCAGCGATCCTACGATGGTGCGGTCTATGGTATGACCAAGGCTGCTATTGAACGTTTTACGACCGGTCTTGCATCTGAGATGTATGATAGCGGGATCTCCGTTAACTCATTGTCGCCCGATTCATTTATCGCTACACCGGGTCAGATGTTTGGTAGGAAGTACTCCCAGGAATTGATTGATGCGGCGGAACCCGTAGAGGACATCGCGGAGGCAGCGCTTACGCTAATAAAGGGTAACCCCGCAGAAGAAACTGGCGGCATTTACTTTACCAGTGAGGTAATGAAAAAGTACGACCTAACTGGAACTGACATTGGTATGGCCGCACCCGTACCCAATTGAGTGGCATAAGCCTATCCCGGGTCTACAGACATCATCATGGCTGTTTAAACCTGGGCCTCAAGTAGCGACGGCTCATGTACCGTCCAATGTGCCTCACCAGGAATGCGCTGGGTAGATTCGACACACGCTGCGCCGTAAGGATGCGGCTCTGCCTTTGTCCATGGTAACAGGCCGCGTGTTACGATTGGGCATAGACTCCCATAGGGCCACGCCATGACAGACGCCAATCACTACGGCTTTACGTTGCCAGAAGAACTTGTCCTAATGCGAGATCAGATTCGGCGATTTATGCGCGAGGAAGTCAAGCCTATCGAGGACAAGCTACCCCATGATGCCACCGGTTGCTCGCAGGAAGACCTCGATCATCTGCGTGCGATTGCTGGCGCTATGGGCCTCACCAATATGTCGGTCCCAGAGGAGTATGGCGGTAATCCCGCGAGCGCGCTGACCCAGATCATCGTAGCGGAAGAATCAGCGAAGTGTCGTCTGGGCGCTTACGCACCCGCACTCAATGCATTCAATGGTGGGCCTCCTAACATCATCTGGGCTGGCACAACTGTGCAAAAAGAGAAGTATGGTGTGCCCTGTGTTGGAGGACTGGCAAATATGTTCGTAGCCATCACGGAATCTACGGGTGGTTCCGACCCGCGTAACAACATTACTACCCGGGCCGAGAAGCGTGGTGACAAGTGGTACCTTAACGGCCAAAAAATGTGGATTACCGGCGCTGGTCTGGCGACTTTCGGAATTGTCTTTGCAAGAACGGACGATGGATCTGAGGGGCACCCTCCAAGAATCACTGCGTTCATTGTTGAACCGGACTTCGCTGGTATTACCTTCAACGAGATCAAGGTGATCCGCGCGCTTTCGCCCTGGGAAATTATCCTTGATGATTGTGAGGTGCCAGAGGAAAACGTTCTTGGTGAGGTCGGCCACGGATTCGAGGTTGCGCAATCGTGGCTGGTTAATGCTCGCGTACCCTATGCGGCAGGCTGCATAGGTATAGCGCAGGAAGCCCTGGATATGGCCTGCGGTTGGGTTAAACAGCGCCCGACTCGCGACGGCATGCTGATGGACAAGCAGGCGATCCAGTGGATGATTGCCGATTCTGAAGTCGAGCTAAAAGCTGCGCGCCTGCTCGTGCACGAGGCTGCGGCCCGCATTGATGCAGGCGAGCCCGGTAAGGTGGACGCGTCTATCTGCAAACTGTATGGCACTGAAACCGCCGGTCGGGTCGTTGACCGCGCGATCCAGATGTTCGGTGGGATGGGTGTGTCCCAGGAGATGCCACTTGAACGTTGGTACCGGGAACTCAGGGTCAAACGAATTGGCGAGGGTCCCTCTGAGGTGCATCGCATGGTCATCGCCAGAGACAAGTTGCGCAACACAGATGGTGGGGTGTATTTCAGTTGACCAAGTTAGACTGATCAAACGAAAGGAGTAGAACTATGTCTAGTATCACTTTCAAAAAAATTCAGAGTAATGGCATCAATATAAAACTCGCCATGTCCGGTGATTCCGGGCCCTTGCTGCTGTTTGCGCACGGCTGGCCAGAGTCCTGGTATTCCTGGCGTCATCAGTTAACCGGTTTTGCGGCGGCAGGTTATCGGGTTGTTGCTCCGGACATGCGTGGTTATGGTGAAACCGATGCACCGCCTGAGATTGAAGACTACAACATGAATCAACTAACCGCTGACATGGTTGGGATTCTAGACGCGTTGGATGAACCCACGGCCACCATGATCGGTCATGACTGGGGAGCGCCAGTGGCGCAACATAGTGCGTTGTTCTATCCAGAACGATTTACATCCCTGGTAATGATGAGCGTGCCTTATATGGGCCTCGGTTCAAGAAACCCACTAGAAGCCATGCGCTCTGCCGCTGGTGACAACTTTTTCTACATGGTGTATCACAACGAAGCGGGCGGCGTTGCTGAAAAGGACTACGATAGTGATCCGCGAGGTATATTGAGTCGGCTGTATCTGTCGCCGGATTCTCCGCGTGAAGCGCCCGAGGTGACCGATCACAAACGTGCCGCAGGTGGTTGGATCCCCAGATTGGGTGCGCCCAAGGGATTGCCTGATTGGCTTGCCGCAGAAGATCTTGATTATTACGTTGATCAATTCACCGCGTCCGGATTCCGCGGTGGTGTGAATTATTACCGCAACATAGGACGCAACTGGGAGCTCTCCGCCGATCGTACGGATTTTGTCATCAAGGTGCCCGCAATGTTTCTCGCTGGCGAGAAAGATATGGTGATCGGCGGCGCATCAAAAGAATCTCTGCAAACCGGTATGGGTCCGCTTTTCTCGGATCTGCGCGACGTCGTGTTGTTTCCAGAAATCGGACATTGGGTACAGCAGGAAGCCCCCGAGGCGACCAACAATGCATTGCTGGCGTTCTTGAAGACACTCTGATGCTGATACCCAAACGGTTGAGTGTATGATATTGACCACGTTTGGGTTCTGGTTGCATAAATGTCTAAAGAAGCCGCGCAGGATACATACGAAGGTTACCGGGTCGTGGTTTGACCCAGCGACCAGCAGATTCGTGCTGTAGCGAAAGGTGAAACCGTTGCCGATAGGTCGCCACGTTCTGGTGATGTCGGAAACGCACCTGCCAGATGTCTATTACTTTCCCCGAGCGGATGTGCGAACAGATCTGCTGACACCCACGACTCTCGTGACCAACTGTCCTTTTAAAGGCAATGCCAATTACTGGTCCTTGAATGTCAGTGACACGTTGATTGCCAATGCCGCCTGGAGTTACGAGGATGTATTCGACGAAACCAGGATCATCAAGGATTACCTGGCATTCGACTGGCAAGCCATGGACAGTTGGTACCGCGATGACACGGTGCTTGAACTCCAACCTCGCGCCAGTGAATCCGATCAGCAGAATCCCTTTGTAGATTGGCTGGTGCGCGATGCATGGAAGACAACCAATATCCCGGATCTACTTATAGCGACTGCGTGCATGCTGCAGAGCTTCGGGTTGCCGCTAAAGACCATGAAACTCTTTGTACTCACGTTGAATCCACAACTCTATGGATTGTTCTTCAAATGGGACTGCGTTTCCAATCAGGTTGAGGCAACCGAGGCGACGCACACTGGTGTTGCCTCAGACGCTTATCTGAATAGCCCCTAGGTGCCCATCATCAATGGCGAAGGCGGTGTTCGCCGCCGGCTGGACGTCGATGAACCGCAGCTGGACTACCCGATCATGGGTGAGCTGCTTGATCAGGGCGCGACCGACTACGTTGCCCTGCCGCTTAGGTTTTCCGACAACCAGATCAACATAATTTCACTGGTTTAAGATGAACCCGGCGGATTCTCAACTAATCATTTGGGCTACCTATATGAAATCCTTCCGCACCTGGGTCGCCTGATCGAAGCCCACGCGTAACGCGCTTCATCGTTGACGCTGCTGCAAACCTATCTTGGCCGGAGTACCGGTGAACGGGTCTTAAACGGCAGCGTGAAACGCGGCGACGGCGAGGATCTGGACACTATTATCTGGTTTTCCGATCTTAGAAACTCAACGGGTCTTGCCGACACGATGACAAGAGAATGCTACCTTGCCGCACTCGATAAATATTTTGACCGCGTCGCGGGTGCCGCGATGGAACAGGGTGGTGGGGTATTGAAATTCATTGGTGATGCTGTGCTGGCCATATTCCCTATCGTCGGCAAGCCTGACGGATTATCAAAGGCCTGCAGTCAGGCGCACGCGGCGCCTCGTCAGGCATACCAGCACATGGAACATGCCAACAAAGACAGGATAGCCAATGGAGACCAGGCGCTGGCTTTCGGCGCCGGTCTGCATCGCGGCAACATCACCTACGGTAATATCGGTACCAGCAAACGGCTGGATTTCACCGTTATTGGCCCGGCCGTCAATGAGGCTTCGCGAATAGAGAGCCTGTGTAAAACGCTGGACGAACCTGTGCTTGCCTCGCTGCGTTTGCCAGTGGATTGTCCGTTGGATTGACCTCGCTGGGCGAATACGAGCTCCAGGGTGTAAAGGCCAGGCAAGAGATATTCAAACTCGACGTGAATCCTAAAGAGGATTGAGCAGGCAAAGACAAGGTTTTACACCTTAAAATCATTGTCATTAGCCTGAATCACCTTATACTCGCGATCCCACGGATCCCGCTTCGGGGTTCTCATGAGGTTACTATGGCAAAAACTGACTCGGCCTCAAGCTTTCAATCGCTTGGCCTGCCCCCCGAACTGACGCAGGCGCTTGAAGACGTGGGCTACGAAGTCCCGACACCTATTCAGTCAGGTGCCATTCCGTTGCTACTCGAAGGGCGAGACCTGCTTGGGCATGCCCCAACGGGTACAGGAAAAACAGCAGCCTTTGCGTTACCCCTGTTAGCGAACATTGCCCTGGAAGATAAGCAAGAGCAGGTGTTGGTGCTGACGCCGACCCGAGAATTGACCATACAGGTGGCTGAGGCGTTCAAGCGATACGCCAATCATTTGAAAGGATTCCATGTTTTGCCCGTTTATGGCGGACAGGAATATTCGGGTCAGATTCGAGCCCTACGACGCGGTGTGCATGTGGTAGTCGGTACACCGGGCAGGGTGATGGACCATATGCGACGGCGTACTTTGAAACTCGACAACTTGAAGGCGCTGGTGCTAGACGAAGCCGATGAGATGCTACGCATGGGCTTTATCGATGACGTTGAATGGATTCTTGAGCAGACACCGGATAGTCGGCAGATCGCACTTTTTTCAGCCACTATGCCGAAGCAGATTGAGAAGATAGCAAAGCGCTATTTGAAAGACCCTGTTGATATTTCCATCAAGACCAAGACGGCAACGGCTGAGTCTATCAACCAGCGTTATTGGCTTGTCAGTAATCTACACAAACTCGATGCGCTGACCCGAATTCTTGAAGTTGAACCATTTGACGCGGTTTTGCTTTTCGTTCGAACCAAGATTGCGACCACTGAAATTGCCGAGCGACTTGAGGCGCGTGGCTACTCGGCTGAAGCGCTAAATGGAGACATGGCCCAGAAAAGTCGAGAGCAAATGGTTGGACGCTTTAAAAAGGGCGGTATTGATATCCTGGTAGCAACCGATGTTGCGGCCCGGGGCCTGGACGTCGATCGCATCAGTCATGTCATTAATTATGACATCCCATACGATACGGAAGCTTATATTCACCGGATTGGCCGTACCGGCAGGGCAGGCAGGAAAGGGGAAGCCATTCTATTTGTTGCCCCGAGAGAGCGACGCATGCTCGCGGCTATAGAGAGGGCAACGCGGCAGAAAATAGAACCGCTCACACTGCCAACGACTGAGATGGTTAATAGTCGGCGGATAGCGAAGTTCAAACAGAAAATCTCGGATGTATTGGCTGCGGGTGAACTTGATTTCATGCAGGGTATTCTTGAGTCCTACCAACTAGAACATGATGTTTCGCCCATTGAGATCGCGGCAGCGTTGGCAAAACTTGCTGAGGGTGAAAAGTCTCTTTTGCTTGAGCCGGAGAAGAAACCGCCGCGCGAACGAAAAGAGCGAAATGATCGAAATGATCGAAAAGTTCGAAAAGACCGAAAAGAAGAAACCGGCGCGGAGGAAGGGCGAAAACGCAGCAAGAAGCCAAGAGACGCCATGTCAAGGCCGATACCAGAAGGCATGGAGCTGTTTCGACTCGAAGTCGGACATGAGCATGAAATACAGCCCGGTAATATTGTAGGGGCGATCGCCAATGAAGCGGGGCTTGATGCGGAACATATCGGCCATATCGATATCAAAGATACGTATAGTTTCGTGGAACTGCCCGAGGGAATGCCCAAAGCCGTATTAAATGACCTGAAGAAAACCTGGGTCGGCGGTCAACAACTTAAGATTACTCGCCATGGCGCTAAGGGTACCAAGAGTCAGAGTGGGTCTGCCGAAAAGAAACCAAGGAAGGCATCGGCAGTTAAAAAGAAGCGCTCTGGTAAAAAGACTGAATCCGGCGATAAGAAAGCACAGCGTGCCCCTCGGCGAAAAACCACAGTAAAAGAGCCGCCAACCGGCGATATGTGACCCATTTCCCCTCGGGAATATCTCGACCTTGTGGCGACAAGGCTATATAGTGCGTTCCGCAAAACCTTTACCACCCCCTATTTAGCCGCCTAAAAACAGGATAAACAGTGATTACCACAGCTAATATCACCATTCAGTTTGGTGCCAAACCCTTATTTGAAAACATTTCCGTCAAATTCACGGAAGGCAATCGCTATGGTTTGATTGGCGCGAATGGTTGCGGCAAGTCAACTTTCATGAACATCCTGAACGGTAATCTAGCCCCAACATCTGGCAATGTGTCTATTGATACTAACCTCCGGGTCGGTGTATTGAGCCAGGACCAGTTTGCCTACGAAGAGTACAGCGTTGTTGATACCGTCATTATGGGCGACGCCAAGCTGGCCGAGATCAAACAGGAGCGGGACAGGATATACGGCTTGCCAGAGATGTCTGAGGAAGACGGCTTAAAAGTAGCAGAGCTGGAAGTACAGTTTGCAGAAATGGATGGCTATAGTGCTGAGAGCCGCGCCTGTGAAATATTGTCCGGAGCTGGCGTTGAAGAGACTCTGCACTACGGTCCGATGAGTGAGGTGGCACCTGGTTGGAAGCTGCGCGTTCTATTGGCGCAGGCCCTTTTCTCCGATCCAGATATCCTGCTGCTGGACGAACCCACCAACAATCTTGATATTCATACGATTCGCTGGCTCGAAGACACGCTCAACGAACGAAAAAGCACCATGATCATTATCTCTCACGACCGGCACTTCCTGAATGCGGTTTGTACGCATATGGCCGATATCGACTATGGGACTTTAAAGGTGTATCCCGGCAACTACGACGATTTCATGATCGCATCGACGGCTGCTCGAGAGCGGGTGCAATCCCAGAATGCGAAAAAGAAGGCGCAGATCCTTGAGCTTAAGCACTTTGTCAGTCGTTTTTCTGCTAACGCATCCAAGGCAAGGCAGGCAACTTCAAGAGCACGACAAATAGAGAAGATAGAGCTAGAAGACGTCAAGCCTACAAGTCGTGTGAGTCCCTATATACGCTTTGAACAGGACTCCAAACTGCACCGGTTGGCCTTGACGGTCGAAGACCTGGGTCATGAGTTTGACGGCGAGACGCTGTTCACGGGTGGCAATATGATTGTCGAGGCTGGAACGCGCCTCGCAGTTATCGGGGAAAACGGCGTGGGTAAGTCCACATTACTGAAATGCCTCATGGATGACCTGCAGCCGGCAATCGGTCGATTTAAATGGGCAGAAAATACGTCGCTCGGATACTGTCCACAGGATACCGGTGCAGAGTTTAATTCTGATATGAATCTGTTTGACTGGATGTCTCTGTGGCGAGATGAGAGCCATGATGACCAGATTGTCCGCGCAACGCTCGGTCGATTATTGTTTTCCTCTGAAGACTTCGAGAAGTCTGTACGCGTGTGCTCTGGCGGCGAGAAAAACCGCTTGTTGTTTGGCAAGCTGATCATGTCAGCGCCCAACGTCATGCTGATGGATGAGCCAACCAATCATCTTGATATGGAGTCCATTGAGGCGCTCAATCTCGCACTTGAGCACTACGAAGGTACGCTGATCTTTGTGAGCCACGATCGAGAGTTTGTGTCCTCACTGGCGACACGAATCATCGAGATTAAAGATCATCAGCTCAATGACTTTCATGGTACCTATGATGAGTACCTGCAAAGGCAAACCGGGCAAAACCGCATCGCTGGATAGACATTGAAGCAGGCATGCTAAACTCGCGTCCGCTATGCCAATCGTTACCCTAAATAATCTGTCGCTTGCCTTTGGTACGGACCAGATACTGGACCGCGCTGAACTCTCAATTGAAGCCGGTGAGCGCATTGCTGTGACCGGCAGAAACGGTGCCGGTAAATCCACATTACTTCGACTAATCTGCGGCGATATCACCGAAGATGATGGTAACATCTGGCGTGCAGACAATCAGAACTTCGTCACTCTGGCCCAGGATCTACCCGAGAGAACCAACCAATCAGTGTTTGATGCGGTTGCAAGTGTGTTCGAGGATGTCGGTGACAAGCTTGGTCAGTACCATATATTGACTAACAACATGACCGGTACAGATGCTGAAAACAATCAGTTGGCAGAGTTGCAGGAAGCGCTCGACCATGCCGATGGCTGGAACCTCAACCATCGTATTGAAGTCACACTAAATCGGCTCAACCTAGATGCTGATGCCCCGCTCGATATACTTTCAGGTGGCTGGCTGAAACGGGTCGCTATTGCCCAATCTTTGGTGCAGGAGCCAGAGGTCTGGATACTCGACGAGCCGACTAACCATCTGGACCTGGAAGGCATCCAGTGGCTCGAAACACTGCTGCTGGAATTTCAGGGCACCATATTGTTCGTCAGTCACGACCGGCAGTTGATGCAGTCTGTGGCCACAGCGATCATCGAGATTGATCGCGGTAAGGTCACCCGTTACAACTGTGACTACCAGACCTTTATAGAACGGCGTGATCAAGCCCGCGAAGTTGAAGCAGAACACAACAAGCTATTTGATGACAAACTGAAGATCGAAGAAACCTGGATACGCCAGGGCATCAAAGCGCGGCGTACCCGTAATGAGGGCCGAGTTCGTGCACTCGAATCATTGCGAGAAGAACGCGGTAAGCGAATTTCAGTCAAAGGTCTCAAACTTCAGGTCGATAGCGGCACGAATTCCGGAAAATTGGTCAAGGAAGTTATTGGTCTCAACAAGGCTATCGATGGCAAATCGATTGTTAAGGATCTGGACCTTATCATCCAGCGTAGTGACCGTATTGGCTTGCTTGGCCCGAATGGCTGCGGAAAATCCACTCTACTAAAATTACTGCTGGAGCAGCTTGCCCCTGATTCCGGTCAGATTAAGACCGGCACAAAACTTAAGGTCGCCTACTTTGATCAGGTGCGAGAGCAACTGGATCAGAACAGATCGGTACATGACTATATCGCAGAGGGGCGAGACTTCATCACCATTAGCGGTAAGGACCTGCACGTAGTCAGCTACCTGAAAAACTTTCTGTTTGACCCCGATCAATCACGTTCGGCGATTCGAACGTTATCGGGCGGAGAACAGAACAGATTACTTTTAGCGAAGCTGTTTACCCTTCCGACTAATCTATTAGTGCTCGACGAGCCAACCAACGACCTTGATATTGAGACACTGGAGCTCCTTGAGGAGCTGTTGATTGAATACAAAGGCACGGTGCTTCTGGTCAGCCATGATCGAACATTTATGGATAATGTAGTCTCCAGCATCTTGGTATTTGAAGGCCAGGGTCATGTGCAGGAGTATGTTGGAGGCTATGCAGATTGGGTTACCCGAAACAAAGCTGAATTAGCCAATAATACAGTGCGGACAAAATCCAAGCCTGAAGAAACCGAGCATGAAGCCAATAAACGCATCAAAGCAGTAACACAAAAACGCTTACGTGATCTCGATAGGGTGACTGCTCAAATTGAGAAGACTGAGCAGCAACTCGAATCCCTGCATGCAGAAATGGCGAAAGCCACTTTCTATGACCTCGCTGCTGAAAAACAGACCGAGCACTATAGCCAAGCGAGCGCACTGGAAGCCGGACTCATTGAACTTATGGATCAATGGGAGCAATTAGAAGCATCCTAACAATGAACATCAGTAGACACCCCATGCAAACTATTGATATCAATCGGACCATAGAAGCTGACGGATCTTGCCTCGTAAAGGCCATGCCAAGCGCAGGGGGCGTGGCGGTCAAGGCAATGATTGCTGCCTGTGTCGTCTCGCTGGCCGCGATGGACAGTGCCTGGGCTGGGAATGATTCTGCGCAAGCGGGCGAGACGTATTCTCCTTATGTCGATCACGCTTACCCGACTCGTGTCTACTGGGGTGACACCCATGTGCATACGTCCAACTCCAGTGATGCCTTCGTTGGAGGCGCACGTTTGACGCCGGACGATGCCTATCGATTTGCCAGAGGGGAAACGATCTCCGGCAATAATGGCAAACCTATTAAGCTGATTCGTCCCCTGGATTTTCTGATGGTCTCTGATCATGCCGAGAATCTGGGCGTACTTTCCCGGCTTGCTGCTTACGACAGCACTGTACCGGACACCGAAGATGGCCGGCACTGGGCAAAGGTTCTGAATGAAATTCCTACGCTTGAACAGATGTATGAAGCTAAAACGCTGGACTCGTTCAATGAATTGCAATCAGGACGCTACTCGGCCACGGGCGCCAGACACGCAAATTATGAACTGGATGACAGATTCAAACAGTTGGTCTGGGACGAGGTTGTTGCCAGTGCAGAGCGCCACAATGAACCTGGCAGATTTACGGCGTTTATAGGTTATGAATGGAGTGCGACTTCTCCCGTTCCTGGTGGGAAGGGGAGTATGGTGCACCGAAATGTCCTGTTTGAAGGAGGAGCGGACCAGGCTCAGCGAGTACTGCCCTATTCGCGATTCGACAGCAGTGATCCGGAAGATCTTTGGAACTACCTTGAGAGCTATGAAGCGATGACCGGTGGCAGAGTGCTGGCGATCCCACACAATACCAACCTGAGCGGCGGTAATATGTTTCGACTTAGCACCTTCACTGGCCAGCCCTTTACTACGGAATACGCCCGGACAAGGAGCCGATGGGAACCTGTCGTTGAAGTGACCCAGTACAAGGGAGATGGTGAAACGCATCCGCTGGTATCCCCTGATGATGAATTTGCCGATTTCGAACAAACCTATCCCACTAATCTGAAGTCAGCGAATTCCTATGCCCGCCCGGCACTTAAAAAAGGTCTGGCCCAGCAGGCTGAACTGGGCGTAAACCCCTTTAAATTCGGCATGATTGGCAGCACGGATACCCACAACGGGATTTCCACCGCGAGAGAAGACAATTACCTGGGTGCTGGTGGTATGGATGAGCCGGGGCCATTCAGGGCGATTGGTGACAGAAATACCAATGCGGCAGGTTATGCGGCGGTCTGGGCGAATGAGAATACACGGACATCCCTGTTTAACGGGATGCGGCGGCGGGAAGTGTACGCCTCAACCGGGCCGCACATTACCGTGCGGTTCTTTGGTGGCTGGCACTTCACAGATGATGACTCCTTTGCGCCAGATCTGGCGGCGATTGGTTATGCCGGTGGTGTGCCCATGGGGGGAGATCTCACGGTGGCACCAAAGGGTAAGTCTCCCGCTTTTCTGATTCGAGCGGTCAGGGATCCTGAGGGTGCAAACCTTGATCGTGTTCAGATGGTCAAGGGGTGGCTTAATGGCAACGGAGAACTGCACGAGAAAGTCTATAACGTGGCCCTGTCAGATGATCGCAAACCCAATGCAGCAGGTGACGCGCCACTAGTAGGCAGCACTGTGGATGTTGAAAATGCGACCTATACAAACAGTATTGGTGATCCCGAACTGGCCGTTGTCTGGACTGACCCGAATTTTGACAGTAACGAACTCGCTTTTTATTACCTGCGTATTCTGGAAATTCCCACGCCTCGCTGGCCGGCCTACGATGCGAAGTTTTTTGATCTGGAGTTA